>JAAUYH010085906.1_pt1 | contig 11322 bp, 12 predicted proteins | sample 7278061 | NCBI WGS metagenome assembly JAAUYH01 (sample SAMN14350203, study PRJNA611818) | marine sediment metagenome | isolation source: surface marine sediment (0.6m) | place: French Polynesia: Moorea | collected 2018-08 | reverse complement strand
TTAAGATTATGTCGGAATTTGGCACCATATCTCCCTTGTGCCACGAAAAATACGCCAAACCGGCAGTAAACCCGATGATTATAAGTGAGGCGGTAATCACGCGCTAGACTGGGTGATAGGGTATGGACATCGCCCCTCGCGCGCGATTACCGCCTCACTTATAATCATCGGGTTTACTGCCGGTTTGGCGTATTTTTCGTGGCACAAGGGAGATATGGTGCCAAATTCCGACATAATCTTAACTAGCGAGAATTGGCTAACATTCGCCAAAGACAGAAGTGGCAATGCGGCGGCGGAATGGTCTGCCAATACGGAAACCGGACGCGACTATCAAACCTTCTATTCGGGCACCTATGCTGCGGATGTGTTTATCCCGTTGATCGATTTTGGACAGGAATCGGCTTGGTCACCCTCTACAGAGCGCGGATGGTGGGGCGTTTGGCTTTATTGGCTTAGCTGGATCATCAAAACCCTGGGCTGGATCATCACCGCATTGGGTGCTGCCGCGGTTACAGGGATCATCCGAAATGAGAGTTAGAGAAAATATTTATGGTATTCAAATACCATATTTTTATCTCATTGTTTTTATTGATTTATTTTCTTCGTTGGAAAAACAAACCGCTTGACGCACCGCCTACCCTCCCCTATAAACTGCTCAACTTTGGCCCCTGACGGGCCTTTGTTTGTTTTAACATCCAGATTGAAGGCAAACGCCACATGAAGACTTTCTCGCAGAAGCCTGCAGAGGTTGAAAAGAAATGGCTGCTGATTGACGCTGAGGACGTGGTTCTTGGTCGTCTTGCATCCATCGTCGCCAACCGCCTGCGCGGCAAGCACAAGCCAACGTTCACCCCGCATGTTGATGACGGCGACAATGTGATCATTATCAATGCTGACAAGGTGAAGCTGACCGGCAAAAAATACACCGACAAGAAATATTACTGGCACACCGGTTATCCGGGCGGCATTAAAGAGCGTACAGCACGTGCAATCATTGAAGGCCGTTTCCCTGAGCGTGTTGTCCAGAAAGCTGTTGAGCGCATGATGCCGGGCGGCCCTCTTTCACGTCGTCAGATGAAAAACCTGCGCGTTTATGCGGGCAGCGACCATCCACACGAAGCACAATCGCCAGTTGTGGTTGATGTTGCTTCCATGAATTCCAAGAACAAAAGGATTGCACAATAATGGCTGAACTCAATTCTCTTGAAGAGCTGGGCGGCGCGGTAGAAGGTGCAGCCGAAGCAGTAGTTGAAAACACAGCACCTGTTTACGAGCAAAAGCTTGATGCGCAGGGCCGTGCATACGCAACTGGTAAACGTAAAGACGCGATTGCTCGCGTTTGGGTTAAGCCGGGCGCAGGCAAAATCACCGTGAACGGCAAAGAGTTTACAGAATATTTTGCGCGTCCTGTTCTGCAGATGGTCATGCAGCAGCCAATCGTTGCCGCAGCACGTGACGGTCAGTACGACATTGTTGCCACTGTTAAAGGCGGCGGTCTTTCAGGCCAGGCTGGTGCGGTTCGCCACGGCATCTCAAAGGCACTTACGCATTATGAACCAGAGCTTCGCGGCGTTTTGAAAAAAGGTGGTTTCCTTACCCGCGACTCTCGTGTTGTTGAACGTAAGAAATACGGTAAGGCAAAAGCCCGCCGTTCATTCCAGTTCTCAAAGCGTTAATCGCTTACGGCACTTACACAATTCGAAAGCCCGTCATTTTGGCGGGCTTTTGTTTTTCTAGCGCATTGCTGTCTCGGCTTCGCCCGCGCAAAGCTTGCAGCCCGTCGTTCATTCCAGTTCTCAAAACGTTAATCGCTTACGGCACTTATACAATTCAAAAGCCCGTCATTTTGGCGAGCTTTTGTTTTTCTAGCGCATTGCTCAATCGTGATTACAGTCTTGGCGCAATCCATGGACAATCCAAAACGCACTTCTTAAACTGACGGAATGTGCATGACGTGCACTTTCTGCCAAAACACAAGAAAGGCGTCGAACCGTTGAATATTCTCCCCGTTATTGATCAGAGCAAAGACGAACTGACCGATATCTTCAAAGATCTGCATGCGCATCCAGAGATCGGATTTCAGGAAAGTCGAACATCAGCAATCGTTGCGGACAAGCTTCGCAGCTATGGCGTGGATGAGGTTCATACCGATATCGCGAAAACCGGCGTTGTCGGTCTGATCAAGGGCAAGGGTTCTGGCACAAAAAGGGTTGGTCTTCGTGCTGATATGGATGCCCTTCCCATTCACGAAGAAACAAACCTTCCCTATTCGTCGAAAAACGAAGGGGTAATGCATGCCTGCGGCCATGACGGACATACTACCATGCTTCTGGGCGCAGCGAAGCATCTCGCTAGCACGCGAGACTTCGACGGCACTGCAGTACTCATCTTCCAACCTGCCGAGGAAGGGCTGGGCGGCGCGCGCGGCATGCTTGATGAAGGATTGTTTGAGAAATTCCCGTGTGATGAAATCTACGGCATGCACAATTCACCCAGCGGCGAACCAAACAAGGTCGGCATATGCAAAGGCACTGCCATGGCAGGCGCTTGCTTCTTTGATATTTACGTTCAGGGCAAGGGAAGCCATGCGGCCATGCCGCATCAATCGCGGGATTCGCTCGTAATTGCCACATCGCTAGTCGGCGAGTTACAGACCATCGTGGCGCGCAATGTTCCTCCACTTGAATCTCTGGTCCTATCCGTTACCGAGATTCACGCAGGCTCTGCCTATAAACTTGGCCCGGACACTGCGCGCTTGGCAGGAACCATCCGCTATTTCTCGGATGAAACACGGGATCTTGCTCAAAAAAGGATGCAGCAATTGTGCGATGGCATGGCGTTGGCTCACGGGGTCGAGATTCGTCTTGATATGCGTAACGTTTTCGATGTGCTCATCAATGACGATGCCCTGTCAGACGCTTATCTTGAAGCTGCAGCCGATATTGTTGGCGCTGAGAATATTTCTGGCACCGACGAACCGGCCACCGGTTCAGAAGATTTTTCCGACATGCTGAAGGTCGTGCCTGGCTCTTATTGCCGACTTGGGCATTCCGGCACGTTGGGTTTGCACAATCCGGGGTTTGTTCTCGATCCCGAAATTCTGCCAGTTGGAGCGTCCATCATGGCCCGCGTTGTGGAGAGGCGTCTGGCAATCTGACAGCCGGATTAGTAACCAAATTTTTTGTTGTGATGCCACAAAGCTGTGGCATTATCCTCAAATAATGGGGTGAATCGCTAATAAGGACGGGGATCCGATGTTTTTCAAGAAATCACTTCTAACGGCAGGCGCACTTGCTGCAGCCTTTACGTTCTCACCGGTTTACACGCCGATCAGCGGCGTCCCACAAGCAGAAGCGCAATTGTTTTGTGCCAATGATGGTAGCCGTTTCAACGAATGGAAGTCGGCGTTCAAGAAAACCTACAAGAGTAAATACAAGGCCTCTACGTTGGCAAAACTGGATGGCCTTAAATATGATAGTGGTATCATCAAGTCAGACCGCAACAACAAAAAGAGTTTCAAGGGTACATTTGAAAGTTTTTACGCGCGTCGGACCAAGGGTGCGCTTGGCGTTACCCTGAAACGCTGGAGAAACAACGAACGCACGCTGGCAAACATCGAGAAGAAATACGGTGTTCAGGCTGAAGTGTTGATGTCGATCTGGGTCTTGGAAACGGCCTTTGGCCGATATCTTGGCAACAAGAACATCTTGCAATCCATCGCGACACTTGCCTACGACTGCCGTCGATCAAAGTCCCTGTTCTTCCCGGAAATGCTTGCAGCTATGACCATCATTGATCGCGGCATGCTGGATCTCTCCAAGCGCAAAGGCGCATGGGCTGGAGAGATTGGGCAAACGCAATTACTCGCAACCCGTTTCCTACTCGGATACGCGGATTATGATGGCGGCGGCGTGGATGTGTATAAATCTGCACCGGACGCGCTTGCCACAACTGCGAACTGGTTCAAGAAGCGTGGGTGGCGGCGTGGCGGCGGTTACCTGCCCGGCACATCAAACTACAAATTGATCCAGGAGTGGAACCGCTCGGACAATTACCAAAAAACGATCGCGGTCTTTGCAGACAAATTGAAAAAGAACAAATAGCAGAATCGCTTATGCGAGTTTGGTAAGTTTTCGCATAAACCATATTCCAAACAACGGACCGGCTGCCATAATCATCATGACAATGGGCCAACTTGTCCACTCGACCATGTAAGGTGTAATCTGGACGGTGAAAATCGTCAGGGCAAAACCGATGGCAGTTTGGAACGTCATCAATGAGCCGGCAATTTCTGGCGGTGATCCGTCCGCAACTAAAGCCGAGAATTGCGGGCTGTCCGGGATAATCGCAATCCCCCAGATGATGACGACCACAAAGGTAATCCATGGCGGACCACCGAATGTTAAAGCCGTACCTATTGCTGCAAGTCCGCTCACAACCATCGCAATGATCGTAACCTGCGCCTTGCCAATACGGTCAGCTGCCCAGCCGCCCAGAAAACAGGTTAAACCTCCCAGTCCTATTGCCAGAAATGCCGTAAGTTTGGAAAAAGAAACCGCATCGGCTTCTGGCATTGAAAGGCGATAGGATGCAAGCGTAGCGACACCGATCCAGGCCCACATGGCGTAAAGCTCCCACATATGGCCAAAATATCCGAAATAGGCATAACGGACACGCTTGTTTGTCCACGCCTCACTTATAGCAGACATTTTAAATGCGGGCACCTTTGCGTGGAATGGCCCAAGTTCCGAAAACAGGATCAGAATTGAGGAAAGAACGGTCAGCGACGAAACGATTGCAATCGTGCTGCGCCATTCCGCTTCACCAAGCCAGGCAACCAGATGGGGGGATGCAGAACCAAAGGTCAGCGCCCCAACAAGAAGACCTACAAGAAGTCCGCGGTCTTCTTTCCCCCATCCTACAGCAATCTTCATGCCTACAGGATATACGCCTGCCAACATCATGCCGGTCACAAAACGCATAGAGACGGATGCAAATCCACCGGGCTCATACATCAATAGAGCATAACCAGACAGTGCAGCAATGAAGGCGCAAACCGCAAATACACGCCGCGGATCAAACCGGTCTGACAGTCCGGTTAGTGCAGACACCAGTGCACCAATCACAAATCCTGCCGCTACTGAACTTGATAACGCTGCCTGCGCGAGCGAAGAAATCTCAAACTCGCGCGACATGTCCGGAAGTACGGCCGCGGAAATAAACCAGAGGCTCAAAGCAGAAACCTGCGCAAAAACAAGAAGAAGAACGGAGCGCGTTTTAACAGACATTTTCTACGCAGACCACAAAGCATCTTTTCTTGCAAGCTGTTCACCGTAATATGATCACTGGTACAAAAACTCGAAAAAGTCACACGAAATGAGATGCAGATGTCCGGCCAAACAGAAGCATACAATTCACACATCGAAAACCTACGCAAAAATCAACCGCATGAACGTCGTGGATTGGTAGAGAATGCTGCCGAACTGCCTCACGGTGCTTTAAACGCACTCTCAGGCGACAATACACTACCGATCGAAACCGCCGATGGAATGATTGAGAATGTAATTGGCAAGTTCGAGCTGCCGTTAGGAGTAGCGACCAATTTCCAAATCAACGGCAAAGACTATCTCGTTCCGATGGCAGTGGAAGAACCATCGGTTGTCGCTGCTGCATCGTTCATGGCGAAAATAGTTCGCGAAAACGGTGGTTTCAAAACTTCCAGCACTGACCCGATCATGCGGGCACAAATTCAAGTTTTGGGGCTTAAAGACCTAGAGGTGGCAAGCAATTCGATTAACAATCACAAGGCGGAAATCATAAGCCTTGCGAACTCCAAAGACCGCATGCTTTTGGAACTTGGTGGAGGTTGCAGAGACCTGGAAGTTCATACATTCCCTGAAACTGAAATCGGCCCAATGCTGGTGTTGCATCTGCTTGTTGATGTTCAAGATGCTATGGGCGCCAATACAGTCAACACCATGGCCGAGACCGTTTCTCCGCTTATTGAAAAGATCACTGGGGGTGAGGTTAGGCTTCGCATTCTCTCCAATTTGGCAGACAGACGGTTGGCAACCGCTAAGCTTACGGTTTGGCCAGAAAGCCTGGCGACCGATGTCTATGACGGCACGCGGGTCGCTCGCGGGATTGTCGAAGCCTATGTTTTTGCAGCCGTTGACCCCTATCGAGCGGCAACTCACAACAAGGGCATCATGAACGGCATTGATCCAGTTGTACTGGCGACCGGCAATGACTGGCGGGCGATTGAAGCAGGAGCACATGCCTATGCCGCCCGGTCCGGACATTACACGTCCTTGACCAAATGGAAAATTGGTGAAAACGGCGATCTCCACGGGAGCATAGAGCTACCAATGGCAGTTGGCCTTGTTGGTGGAGCAACGAAAACGCACCCAGCCGCACAGGCGTCGTTAGAACTAATGAGGGTAACTACGGCGTCTGAATTGGGAGAAGTTATCGCTGCTGTTGGCCTGGCACAAAACATGGCGGCGCTACGTGCCTTATCGACCGAGGGCATTCAGCGGGGGCACATGGCGTTACATGCACGCAATATTGCGATAACAGCAGGCGTGCCGTCCAAAGATGTCGACCGGATTGCGGCTGAACTGGTTCAATCAGGTGAAGTTACTGCTGACAATGCTAAACGCTTGTTGAACCGGAATTAGAGAGCTACGCTCCTGCCCACTCCATATAAGCATCGCGCGCCAGATTAGTTTTTGGACCAATCTCATAGTCGCGTTCTTCAAATTGAACGCATGGTGTGACTTTGGAATAGTTGCCCGTCAGAAAAATCTCATCCGCGTTACGGAAATCATCCAATGTTAGCGTTGCCTCATGGACTTTTTCTCCGGCGGCCTGAAGTTGTTTCATCACGCGTGCCCGTGTGATTCCCGCGAGGAATGTCCCATTGGGAATGGGCGTAAAGTACTCGCCATTTTTCACCATCCAAATGTTGGACGTGGCAGTTTCGGCCACATTGCCCAGCGCATCAGTTGATATGACATTGGCGAAACCTTTTTCGTTGGCTTCCTTCAACATGCGCGCGTTGTTCGGATAAAGACACGCGGCCTTTGCATTCACTACTGCGGTCGCCAATGTAGGTCGAGTATATTTCGTCGTGGTGAGCGTCGTCCCAACAAACGGAGGCATGGCAGCCTCTTCGAGACACAATGCAAAACGGGTCGAGGACGGCAAAGGATCAACTGTCATGGCGCCGGATTCGACAGACCAGCACATCGGGCGAATATACAGTTCTGCGCCAGGGCTAAATTTCTTTACGCCTTCCTGGGCAAGTTCAAGGATTTTACCTGTTTCCATGGCGATATTCATTCCCATGGCCTGCGTTGAGTGATTCACTCGATCACAATGCAGGTCGAGGTCCGGCGTGACATTGTTAAATGCCCGTGCACCATCGAAAACCATGGTGCCGAGCCATGTGCCATGATCTGCGGAGCCAAGAATGGGCACATTGCCTTCCTGCCATTCACCATCGAACCAGGTCCAGATTTTTCGGTTGGCAGGAAGCGGCATGGGGTACTCCAGAGATCGGTGTCAAAAAATCAAAGCACCCCATCTTTCAATGGAGTGCTTTCAAAGATTAGCTTCAAGTACAGGATGCCGCAAGCACGTGCTTTAGCACTTTGACAAAAGATTTGGTTTTGCGCTCTATTGAGCGCTTGATGCCATGCCAAAGATCGATTTCAAAATGAAAGCAATAGAATATTTCTACTCAACTCATTCGGCCTACGCCTATATTGGATCACAACTCCTTTTTGAGATAGCAGAACGAAACGACTGCGAAATCGTACATCGCCCGATTGATCTCAACCCGGTTGTGGATGCAACCAGTGGTGAACCGTTCGGTTATCGCAGTCAGGCGCATCGCGATTACTTTTTTGACCGCGAAATCGAACGTTGGGCAGAATACCGAAATTCTCCGTTAATCAACCACAGACCCACTTGGCATGATGAACCGCTTGCCCTTCCCAATGGCTTTGTGATCGCTGCAATACAGTCGGGTCTGGATGTAAACCTGTTGTCTTATGAGATATTGAAAGCACACTGGCTGGAAGATGCCAATCACGCAGATCCGAAGGTTCTGGAAAGCATCGCAACCTCGATTGGCATTGATGCGAGGCCGTTGTTGGAAATGGCACTGTCTGACAAAGTGCAGTTTATCCACGCTGATAACACTGCAGAAGCCAAGAAACGGCATATTTTTGGCTCTCCAACCTATTTCGTTGACGGCGACATGTTTTATGGTCAGGACCGTCTCGAACTGGTTGAGCGAGCATTAACAAAACCTTTTGCAGGCTCTTGGCCCAAACCCTGAAAGGAATGTACATGGCAACGCGACCCATGATCACAGATGAAGAAGCAAGCGACGAGGTTAAAGCTGTCTTTGATGACATTCGAGAAACGCGCGGCAATGATTTAATCAACAACTTCTGGCGCTATCTGGCGCATGACCCTATTGAATTGAAGTCAGTCTGGGAAGACCTCAAGCGGATTATGGGTCCGGGCAATCTGGACCCGCTCACCAAGGAAATGATTTACATCGCTGTATCGGTTGCAAACTCTTGCGAATATTGTGCGCATTCCCACACCGCCGCAGCGAAAGCCAAGGGGATGACGACAGGGCAGCAAAATGAATTACTTGCCGTAATTTCAATGGCTGCGAGGACGAATCACCTTGCAACAGCCCTACAAGTTCCTATAGATGAAGCGTTCAAAGTTTGAGGCAAAATTTGGGAGGATTTTACCTTGGGATACGCAATGGTCGTACACGAGGCCGGGGGGGCAGGTCTTTTTAAGCGCGAAGAAACAAAAATCGGTCGTCCACGCAAAGGACAGCTGGTCGTAAAACACACTGCAATTGGTCTTAATTTTATAGATATTTATCAACGCTCTGGCCTCTATCCGGCGCCAGGCGGTTATCCAGCAATACTTGGATGTGAAGCTGCCGGGGAAGTCATCGGAATTGGTGCAGGAACACAAGGGTTCAGGCTTGGAGACCGTGTTGCATATACCATCCCTGGCGGCAGTTATTGCAGTGATCGCATCATCGCAGCAGACCGCGTTGTCAAAATACCAAAAGGTGTCAGTGATGAAGTTGCAGCGGGTGCCATGTTAAAAGGTTTGACCGCACAATACCTTATCCATGATTGCTACAAGCCGAAAAAGGATGACACGGTGCTGGTTCATGCAGCGGCTGGCGGAGTGGGCCTGATCGTGGGTCAATGGCTTTCTGATATGGGCATTACGTCAATTGGAACAGCTGGTGGCGCTGCCAAATGTAGGCTCGCAAAAGAAGCTGGATACACGCATGTCATCGACTACAAAAAAGATGATTTCGTCCCGAAAGTTCAACGCCTGACAAAGAAACAGGGCGTTGCAGCGGTTTACGATTCAGTCGGCAAGGACACCTATCCCGGTTCTCTGGAAATCCTGCGTGATTTTGGAACCTTCGTGAGTTTCGGACAATCGTCGGGTCCTGCAACTGATTTCAAGCTCGCGGATCTTTCTGCACATGGTTCACTGTTTGCGATACGTCCGACGCTGTTTCATTATATCTCCACACAAAAAGAGCTGACGCGACGTGCGCGACAACTCTTCAAGATGATCAGCGAAGGCAAGATCAATATTCAGATCAACCAAACCTATGCGCTTAAGGATGTAACCAAAGCGCACAAGGATCTGGAGGCCAGAAAAACGACCGGGCAAACAATTCTGATTCCGTAGGCCCTTAGCGGTAGAGCTCAACCACACCCAGTTGATTGTGGATGGCGTTCACGCTGTCCCGGTCAACCTCAAGTTCTGTTGCAAGCTCATGCAGATATTCCGCTTCGCGGCGGTTATCGAGATCAATCCCCATGACTGACATCAGGTAGACCTGTTGTTCCAGCCCAGCTGGCACTTGTCGGGCCAAACCGGCAACATCGACCGGAGCACGCAATTCCTTGTTTACAAAATCGCGCTCTTCCCTGGATATGTCCCCCAGGTTCTCCATCAGTTTGGCTTCTTCTTCACGATCAATTTCGCCATCTGATTTGGCGGCCTGGATCATTGCACGAAGCATGAGCGCTGCTGCAACTTCTTGCTCCCTGCTCGGGACAATTTCCGGCTCTCCTCCCCGGGCAATAGCATCGTTGAAAATGTCGCCAAATGATCCGCCACCTCCTGAAGAGGGTTGTTCAACCTGGCCGCCGCCGAAAAAATCTCCGAATGCATCACCAACCGGATCGCCACCTCGGGTTTTTGCATTTCCACCTGCGAGTTGTCCCAGAAGATCACCTAATCCGCCACCCGTTGACGCACCACCAGAGCGGGCACCGCCGCCCAATTGCTCCAACAGATCGCCCAGGCCACCTCCGCTTGTTGGTTGCCCGGTTTTTCGTCCGCCGCTCAGCACATCACCCAGTATATCCTGCAAACCACCTCTACCACTTGGTGCAGGTTGAGGGTTTCCACTACCAAGAATGCCCCCGCCTCCTGACGAGCCGCCACCTTTGAGCATGCCGCCTACACCTTTTGCAACCGCGATACCAATTGCCACTTTCGCCAATGTACCGAGCATTCCCATAATCTTCTCCCGAGTTTGAATAGTTTACCTTAAGTTAGGTATTTGGAGAGGCAGATGCAAAGGAATGATTGAAATTATTTCTGATAATCAACCGGTTCGTTCAATTCGGCACGTTTGTGCCAATCCCAATAGGTGTGGATAATCTGTTTTGTTAGCGAGCCGGGTGCATCATTGCCTAGAATACGCTCATTAACTCGCGTGACCGAAACGGGACCACCTGCAGTAGTGGCTGTAAACACTTCATCAGCTGAAAGGAACACTTGTTCTGGTATGTCACAAGCGATTGGTGCCAGCCCCATTTCTTCGCCAATTTCCATAACTGTTTTCCGGGTAATTCCTTCCAGCATCCCATCTTTGGGTGTGAGAAGCTTTCCGTCGACAATTGCAAAAATATTGAAGCCCGGCCCTTCAGTGATAAGCCCCTGCTCATCCAACAGCACTGCTGTATCAAATCCATCATCCAACGCCTCGAACAAGGCTCTGGTCATGTCGCCCCAGTGATAGTTCTTTACTGTCGGGTCCACACTTGATGGAGAAATGCGTTTTGAGGTTTCCGAGATTTTGACATATGCCCCGCGTTTGGCAATATCCGGGGGAATAACCCAGACAAACGGAACGGCCCAAGCATAAAAGTGGTTGCTGCAAAGCCTCGGATCGCGCGTACCTGGAACTGATGGCGTGCCGCGACTGGCGACCATCGACACATAGGCATCCTTCAGTTCACT
>JAAUYH010050601.1_pt1 | contig 11323 bp, 5 predicted proteins | sample 7278061 | NCBI WGS metagenome assembly JAAUYH01 (sample SAMN14350203, study PRJNA611818) | marine sediment metagenome | isolation source: surface marine sediment (0.6m) | place: French Polynesia: Moorea | collected 2018-08 | reverse complement strand
ATTACAGAAGTTGTACCAATTTCATTAACAGAAATATGCAGTGTTCCCCAAATGCATAATTATATTTTGGGAATATATAATTGGCGGGGTGAAATGCTATGGATAATTGATTTAGAAGAAATGTTGGGGTATACATCAGTCATACAAGAGGCACCTTTAATTTCAAAAATGATGGTGATTGTTGTACAAGCAGAAGGTAAATCTTTAGGTCTTCTAGTTCGTAAGTTAATTGATATCTACTGGCTAGATACTGATTTAATGAAATCACCAGATCCTCAACTTTTTAAATCAGATATTATTCCCAGATTACATGGTTACTTTATTGATGAGTCCGAGAATATCATTATTAGCTTAGATGCTAATGCTATTATCAAATCTCCTGCTTGGGAAATCTATAGTTAATCGAAATTTATTTATTCTTATTCTTCATATAATGTCGATTTACTAATCATCTCCATTCTTAAATTAAAAAATTGCAAAATAATTCTAATATTTTTCAACTAATTTGTTTATTTTTTTTGTTGTTTGAGGTTTATATTCATGACTGATATTTATCAAGATAGTACAGAAAGAGAATGTCATACAAATGAATTAGATAATGAAGAAAATACACAGGATGATTTCCCTTGCACTCCCTCAGATAAAATTACAGCCATTGTTAATCGTGTAAGTACAGAAAAAAAGACAACTGATGAAATCTTGAAAGATTGGCGACAGCAGTCAACTAAGATAGCCAAGACAATTCGTAAAACTACAAGTATTGATACTTTATCACAAATAGTTAGTTCCGAAATCCGAGAAGTTTTAGAAGTAGATCGGGTTTTTATTTATCAATTTAGTGCTGAAGAATCTGGAATTATTTTAGCAGAATCTATTGCTCAGGGATGGACGCCCACAAAAGGAGAAATTCTCCCAGTAGTTACTTTTGGTTTAGAAACTAAAAGCTTATATTTAGATGCAGTAACAATTGATGATATTGAAGAAGTTGAACTTACACCCTATCAATTACAATTATTAGAAAAATATCAAGTAAAATCCAGTTTAATTCTACCAATTTTTCTCGAAAATGATGTTTGGGGTTTATTGGGAGTACATAATTGTTCTACAGCTTGTCAATGGAAAGAATTCCAAATTAGTTTACTTGAGCGAGTGACAGTTGAAGTTACCCAAAAATTAAGAGATTTGGAAGTCGAGGAAAAATTAGCAGACCAAGCTCAAAAACAACGCTCTCTAAATAAGATTATTGATAAACTCCAACGTCCTTATAAAATCGAACAAATTTTTAAAATTGCAACTCAAGAAGTACGTCAATTACTCAAATGCGAGCGCGTTGCTGTTTATCATTTCGAGCGAGAATGTAATGGTGAATTTATTGCTGAGTCTATAGCTGCTGGTTACTCACCTTTTGTAGGAGATGAAATTCACAATTTCTGGGAAGATACAACTTTACAGGAAACTCAGGGTGATCGCTATCGCGAGCGCGAAACTTTTACAGTTAACGATATCTATCAAGCTGGTCACTCAGAATCCCATCTAGAGATTCTCGAACAATTTGAAGTGAAAGCTTATGCAGTTGCACCAATATTTGTCGGACAAAGATTGTGGGGTTTGGTCACCGCTTATCAAAATACTGCACCCCGTGCATGGAAAAGTTGGGAAGTTAATTTTTTAAAGCAAGTTGCAATTAATTTTGGGATTGCTGTTTCCCAAGCAGAATACATGGAGTTAATCCAAGCTCAGTCAGATCGATTAACTCAAACAACAGAACGTCAGCAACATGTAAGTTATCTGATACGTAAAATTGGTCAAACACTAACAGAAAAATTTACTGACTCTTCCCAGTTTGAGATTATTCTCCAAACCACTGTTGCTGAAGTTCGCCGATTATTACAAGCAGACCATACAGTTATTTATCGCTTCAACTCTGACAGGAGTGGAGATTTTATTGCTGAGTCTTTAGATCGAGGTTGGACTTCTTTTAAAGAAAAACTTACAGAAAAACAAATAGATCCAGATTTACTCCAAGAAAACGCCCACTGCGAGTCTATTCGTTCTTTAGAAAATATTTATAAGACAGACATTGAGCGAAGTGCTTATAAAAATGAAGAGACATACCTTCAAGACCCTCAAGCAATTAAATCTCAACAAAATAAAGCATTTGTTATTAATGATATTTCCCAGGCTCAATTCCCTCGATGCTACAAAGATTTACTAGAACAATTTGAAGCAAAGGCTTATCTAATAGTACCAATTTTTCAAAACAATCAACTATGGGGATTATTAGCAACTTATCAACACTCTGATATTCGTATTTGGGAAGATTACGAAATCAGTGCAATGGGACAAATTGCAGTATTGTTAGGAATAGCTTTACAGCAAGCAGAATACGTACGGGAACTACAAGTGCGATCGCGTAAAATACAACAAGCTGCAGAGCAAAAACAGCTAGTTAGTAATATTGTCGAACGTATCCGTCAATCTACAGGAGATTTAGAAAACCTATTCAACTCTACAGCAAAAGAAATTCGTAGTCTGTTAAGTGCCGATCGGGTTGGAGTATTTCGTTTTTGTGTAGAAAATGGCAACTACGACGAAGGTGAATTTATTGCTGAAGACGTTCTCAAGCCTTATAAATCCATACTCAAAGGTAAGGTTCAGGATCGCTGTTTTAGCGAACAATATCATTCCGGTTATCGCGAAGGTAAAATTCAAGCTATTCCTGATATTTATAATGCTGGTTTTAGTGAATGTCATATAGAAATATTGGCAGAGTTAGAGATTCGGGCAAACTTGATTGTACCCCTCATAAAAGGTGATGATTTGTGGGGATTTTTATGCGTTCACCAGTGTAGGGAACCTAGAAATTGGGAAGAACAAGAAATTGATTTAATCAAACAAATCTCTGGTCAATTTGGAGTTGTATTGCAGCAAGCAGAGTACCTGGAAAAATTACAGATTCAGTCTCAACAATTAACTGCTGCTGCTGCAAACGATAAACAAGCTAAGGAAGAATTCCAAAAACGTGCGATCGAACTGTTAGGAGCAGTCAGACCTGCACTTGACGGCGATTTAACAGTGCGCGCTCCAATTGCAGAAGATGAATTAGGTACAATTGCTGATGCTTATAACAATACTTTGCAAGCATTGCGACAAATAGTTTTACAGGTACAAACAGCAGCTCAACAAGTTGCAGAAAACTCTCAACGTAGTAATGGAGCACTTACAGGATTAACAACCTTAGCTCAACAACAGTCCCACGAGGTGAATGAGGCTTTAAATGAAATTCAACAAACAGTAGATTCAACTCAAGCTGTTGTCGCAAATGCGGAGTCAGTGCAAGTTGTGGTTACCCGCACCAATGCAACAGTCAACCTAGGTGATACAGCCATGAATCGGACTGTGGAAGCCATGGAGACAATTCGTGAAACTGTTGCTCAAACCAGTAAAAAAATTAAACGTTTAAGTGAATCTTCGCAAAAAATCTCTAAAGTAGTAAACCTAATTAGTAATTTTGCAACTCAAACCAACGTACTGGCGTTAAATGCTGCGATTGAAGCAACCCGTGCAGGTGAATATGGTAAAGGCTTTGCAGTGGTAGCAGATGAAGTTCGTTCTTTATCTCGTCAGTCAGCAGCAGCAACCATCGAAATTGAAAAGTTAGTTCAGGAAATCCAAGAGGAAACTGGAGATGTTGCAGTTGCGATGGAAGATGGTATTCAACAGGTAGTTGAAGGTACGACTTTAGTTAGTGAAACTCGCCAAAATTTGAATGAGATTGTAGCTGCAACAAGCGAAATTAGTAGCTTGCTTCAAGAAATTACCGATGCAACCCAAACTCAAATGTTGCAATCCGTATCAGCAACAGCATCCATGAAGGATGTCGCCCAAATTGCAAATAAAACTGCAGTTGAAGCCAATGGTATTGCAACTGTTTTCCAACAATTATCAGAAATGGCGCAGGAACTATTAATGAGTGCAAGTAAGTTTAAAGTTGACTAAAACAAAGACACATAAACTATTTGCAGTTTATTTTCGAATTTAAATTCTGGGTCAATAAACATAAGGCGTTCTACTAGAACGTCTTTACTCCTAACTCTTGAATTTTGTATAGATCTAGCATCCCACGTCCTTATCATTCATTATTACCCATTACTCATTACTTGTTACTCATTACTTATTACTCATTACTTATTACTTGTTACTTGTTACTCACTCATTCATCCTGATCCCCTAAATTCTGGTTATGACTACAGATTCTTCTATCCGCGAGCAAGGCTATATTTACTTTCTCAGCGAAGCCCCAGAACTATTACAAACCATAGAGGAAGAACTTTCCGATCTCATCGAAGACCGCAGTAAAGCAAAAGTACATAAATTAATGCGTGCTACTCATACCTTAAAAGGGGGAGCAGCAAATGTTGGATTAGAAGCAATTAATAAAATATCTCATTCTCTCGAAGATGTATTTAAAGCTCTCTACAATCCAGAAGTAGATATTGATAATGAACTTTATAATTTACTGTTTCAGTCATTTGAGTGTTTACAATTAGCTTTAAACGCAGAAATTACCGGAAGACCGATAGACCATGATGAACTGCTAGGACGCGCAGCGACAATATTTGCACATTTACAAGAAAAACTTGGTGATGCTTTTGGAGCGGAAACTCACATTCCCACTTCTGAAGAATTGGGATTTGATATTGTTCTATCAATTTTTGAAACTGGGGTGACTCAACGCATTGAAAGTATTACCGAACATCTGAAAAACCCACCACTACCAGCGGAATTTGCTGAGTTTTTATGTGCAGAAGCTGAGGTCTTTCATGGTTTATCAGAATCTTTGAATTTACCTGGTTTTGGAGAAATTGCTCAAGCAACTATTACTGCGCTAGAAACCAATCCTGATAAAGCCTTAAAAATCGGTGAAGTTGTTCTTAGCGATTTACAGAAAGCCAAAGCAGCAATCTTAGATGGCGATCGCACTCGTGGGGGAGAAGCATCACCGGCTTTAATTTCATTTACTCAAGAAGCATTAATTGACGAACAACCAACAACCCCAGATATTCCTAATCCAGGTACCGATTTAGAATTATCAATACCATCGGGAGAAAATATAGGTTTACCTACTCCTAAAATATCATTATCTTCCTTGTCATTAAGAGAACAAATTGAAGAATTATATGAATTTTTAACTCAAAGTATAGATATTAATCAAAAAAAATTAAAACCAAAAAAAGCTAAATTTTATTTAAAAGTTATTCGTTGTATATTAGGTTGGTTCAATCATGAGTTAGATATTGCTTCTCAAGACCTAAGCTTATCTTTACTTATTCCAAACCATAATTCTGAAAGTTCTGTAAAAAGTTTAGAAAATTGGTTGGATCAATTTATTATCTTCTTACAAGCTGAAGAGAAGGAAAGTGATAGTCTTAAAGTCTATCGCTACGGGATCATTTTAACGGTATTATTAACAGTAATCAGATTTAAATATTACCAAGAAGAATCTGATTTTTATCTTCCAGTTATTAACGATATACAAAACAAAATTTCTCAGCTAGCTCGAGAATATAAGAATTTACCTCCTGTCAACGAACAAGAAAAAAATTGGTTGACAAGTCCTCACATTCAAAAATTACTAAAAATCAAAGAAGCTACTCCTCAACCGGAGATTCCAACACTTGAAGATAATATTGTCGAAGCGATATGGGGAGAAGATTTAACATCTATAGAAAACGAGCCAGTAAAAATCGGGGAGCCAGAATTAATTATATCTGCCGAGGATTTAAACGATTATGGAAAAGAAATCACATCAAATAATTCTGAATTGGTAAAAATAGTTTCACAAACAGTAGCAGAAACTCAAGAAGCAGTTATTGAACCTGTATTAGAAACAAAAAATCAAAAAGTAGAAATAAAAAATCAATCTCCCACAGAATCTCCTCGAGCAAAACATTCTCGTTCCCAATCATCTGTACGTGTAAACGTAGAAGGATTACAAAGACTCAATTACCTCGCGGGAGAACTGCTAATTCATCAAAAACAGCGAGCTTTACAAGATACACAACTCAAACAAATAATTGAGCAATTAGTTAAGCAAAATCAACGACACCAGTTAACCTTGGAGCAACTACGCGAATTACCACTCTACAAACAGGTGACGTCACAACAGGTGCAAAATTTTGCTTCTGTTGACTTTGACTCTCTGGAAATGGATAAATATACAGAGTATTATCTTAAGCTCAACTCTGCTTTAGAAGAAACACTACAACTACAAGAAACAACAGAATCTTTAGATTTACTACTCAGCCAATCAACTCACATCCATGAGAAAAAACAACGCTTAACCTTAAGTATCATAGACAACTTGGTAGAAGCAAGAATGGTACCTCTGGGTAATATTCTCAATCGTTTCCCCCAAATGGTACGGAACCTAGAAAACCTCTCGGACAAACAAGTAGAACTGAAATTGGTCGGTACTCGTGTTTTAGTAGATAAAGCGATCGCCGAAAAATTATACGACCCTCTATTACATATAGTACGAAATGCTTTTGACCATGGAATAGAAGACTTAGAAGTTCGTCGTCAAAATGGAAAAATAGAAACTGGTTCAATTGAAATTTGTGCTTACCACCAGGGTAGTCAAACAATCATTGAAGTCAAAGATGATGGACAGGGTTTAAATTTAAATAAAATTCGTAATAAAGCAGTAGAATTTGGACTATTAACACCAGAAGCAGAATTTGGCGCTTATAGTTCTGCTCCCACAGAAGAAGAAATTTTAGATTGTTTATTTGCACCCGGTTTTTCTACTGCTGGTAAAGTTAGTGAAATCTCAGGTAGAGGTATTGGGTTAGACATTGTACGTTCCCAACTACATTCTCTAAATGGTTCGGTTACAGTTAGTTCTATACCTCATCAAGGAACAACATTTACACTTAAAATTCCTTTTTCTATGACCACTGATAAATTAATGATTGTTCAAGTAGATAACAATTTATACGCTCTACTTCTAGATTGTATTGAAAAGATATTAATTCCCACTCCCGAACAAATTAAAGAATTTGAAGGAAAAAAAGCACTTTACTGGAAAACAGATAATGACGAGCAGATGATTAGCTTGCGTAAGCTTTCAGATTTTATGGGTTATAATTGCCCGCTTTTTAATGTTGATACTGCTGAGCATAAAGTTTTAAGCGAACATGCGGCAAATATGAAAAGCCCCGTGCTATTACTGCGCAGAGAAAAACAGATGTTAGGTTTAGAAGTGGACCAAATTATTGGCGAACAAGAATTAGTTATTCGACCTTTAGGAAGTACGATTACACCCCCAAAATATGTTTATGGTTGTAGCAGTTTAGCTAGTGGAAACTTAATTTTAGTTATTGATGGAACCTTGTTACCAGAACATGATCAAATGTTAGCGACTTTAGATACTACTTTCTTACCATCAGTAAATAACCATCGTGCTTTGGGTATGGGAAGTGATAATAATCAAACCACGGCTTTACTTAACCCTTCTAAAAATAGTATTAGCCATAATCAGATAAGTTCTCGTGTCGTTTTAATCGTTGATGATGCAATTAGTCTCCGTCAAACCCTTTCACTAACTTTACAGAAATATGGATACCAGGTAATCCAAGCACAAAATGGTGTGGAAGCTTTGGAACAGTTACAAAAAAATCCAAATATACAGTTAGTTGTGTCTGACTTAGAAATGCCACGCATGAATGGATTTGAATTATTAAGTAATATTAGACAAAGTCCAGAATTTATCAAAATACCTGTTATCATTCTTTCATCTCGTAGTGGAGATAAACACCGCCAACTTGCGCAAAATTTAGGCGCAACTGCATATTTAACTAAGCCTTATTTAGAACATGAATTTATTGCTAAAGCTGACGAATTAATTAATTATAGTTCTAAAGAATCTAGTCAATTATTATCAACAAAATAGTTAGTTTTACTATTAATTTAATAGCGAATAGTTAATATAAATAAATTAGATTTAATAACTTAATTAGGTAGGTGAAGAAACGCAGATAGTCAATGTGTTTCTTTTTCTTTTGTAAATAAAGTGGCATAACGGTGCAAATTGATTTTCTACACATATGCTCATTTTCCTTTAAATATCTTTTTGTGGGTTATTTGAAATATATATATAATAAGGAACATGATATATAGTGTAGTGTTTGCCCAGGTTTTGAAAGCGAAAGATAAGTATTGAGAGGTCGTGGGGGATTGACTACTTGTTATAAAAACTCATATATATATTTTTTATGTTTTATTTTTTAATGATAAATCTTTCTTTTTTTAGTATAAGAAATATCAAATGTATAATTTATGAAAATTTTTCATATGGATTTATAAAAAATGAATACTCGATTTGAAGTTATTAAATAGAAATATCAAACTAAATAGTTATAGTTATTTGATTCTAAGTATAAAATGAGCGTTCTTTTAATTCAAAATCAAGAGATAATTTTTATACTATGTTTGCATGGAATGACTTATGAAAATAAATGATATATTTCAATAAAATTAGATTCTATACTTAGTTTTGTTTGTGATAATAATTACTAGGAATTATATCTTCAGAATTTTCCAAAAATAAACGAAAAATATAGTATAAAATTACATTGAAAATACTATTTAATCAATGATATGAACTCACATTTGAGGCATAAACAAAAGAGAAGGCAGGCTTTTAGACATATATTTGTAATGCAAAATACAAATTTTAACAACATAGATGAATTTCTTCATTAATCCTGACAATTTTGTACTCAAAATCATATGGCAAATAATATTGATAAATAATTATGGGTAAGTCTAAGCGTCAGCGAGCATTATTATTAGCTATCAGTACACCCCGTCAAAGTCGCAAGCGTTTATCAGAAGCAATAGGCTATTTACAGCGTTCTGGTTTAGAAGTAATTGCGGAATATCCAGAACAACCCCAAGATATTTCTGAACTAATTCAAACCAATCAAGATGAAGTAGATTTGGTTATTATTGCTGGTGGAGATGGGACTCTGAATGCAGGTGTAGATGCTTTAATTGAAACTAAATTACCTTTAGGTGTATTACCTTTTGGTAGTAGTAATGATTTAGCAAAAACTCTAGGTATCCCTAAAAATTTAAATCAAGCATGTAAAATAATCATCGAAGGTGATATTAGACATATTGATTTGGGATGTGTGAATGGTAAACACTTCTTTAATTTTGCAAGTTTGGGTTTGAGTGTAGATATTACTCAAAAATTAACTAAGAATGCTAAACTCCCCTTGGGAATATTCAGTTATTTTGGTGCAGTCATCCAAGCTATATTGAAATCTCGTCCTTTATCAGTCAAAATTTCTCCCAATAAACCTGTAATACAAACTGTTCAAATAGTTGTGGGAAATGGTCTATATTATGGCGGTAGTAAAGCAGCAGTTGAAAATGCTAGAATTGATGACCAGCAGTTAGATTTTTATTTATTAGAGATAGAACACTGGTGGGAAATCTTTTCTCTTTTACCGGTTATGCGGAGTGGAAATTTTGTTGACTGTCCGCAGATTAGAAGCCTACAAACTCGACAAATTAGAGTAGATACAGGAAAACCTTGTCCAATAAATACCGATGGTGAAATAACTATTTATACACCTGCTACTTTTCGCGTGATTCCCAAAGCTCTACCTGTGTTAGTACCCGCGAAAGTGAAAAGGTGAGCTAATATAGACCTCTTGCATAATTGTTTTGTGGATATGATGGAAGATTTTCAAATGTGCACAAAGTAAGTTAACTTCTATGCAAATTGTGTATGATTTGATTTTGATATATACAGGGTAATTACTTAGAGTGACAGGCTGCATATTTATTAAAGAATAAGCAGTTACACGTCTATACAAAGAAAAATATTTGAATATAATTGATTTTTTCGAGCTACAATAACAATTCCAATGCTCATAATTATTCCATAAATTATTTTTGCAAGAGGTCTTATTAGATAGTTAACAATACACAAAGTATTATCCAGCAATAGTTTCAGTGATAAATTGCCTCAATTTTTTTGTGAGATTTCCCAGAATAATTTCTTTGGGAAAATTGGTAGAGAAATATTTTTACGACCAATAATATCTACCAACTTTTTTATTTAAATTTACTTTAAAAAAGTGTGATATTTATTTTTATTCTATAAAGTACGTGTACAGTTACAGTAAAAATTTTAACTCGCGATTATAATTTAAGTTTTGAATATTTTCATGACAATCAAGTGTAATTACTGATTTATTCATCTCTAAATTTCTATTAATATCTAAGCTATAAACACATACTATTCCCAATTGTTGATGAACATTAATATTTTATAACTTGATAAACTTTGTCTTTGTTGTCAGAAGGTTTTCCTATGATTTAGACTTTTAATAACAGGACTATTGAAAAATAAATCTCTACAAAAGTTTTCTGTTTGCCAATTAGATCGAGTTATAACATTTTCAAGTGTTTATCTTAGTAGCTAGTAGCAGTTATTTGGGTGGAAAAAATATTAGCTAGTATAACTAAGTATTAATTGGGATTGCATTACCTTCATTGAAAATATCTGAGGGAAATAAATACAGTGAATAAAATAGCGTTATTTTTCAGTATCAGTTATGTTTTGATAACTTTCTACTTTTTACAAAATTGGTTGAGGTTTTCACGGCGAAACCCCACCTCCAGCCCAGCAGATAAATTTTTATCATTTGTAATGCTGGTAATTACTACTATTTTATGGCCTTTAATTGTTCCTGTGTCTTGCATGGAGATTATTCAGGCTCGCAGACTAGAAGTAGGAACTGTATTCCCCATATTATTTACAGTTTTACTCATCAGTATATCTTTCTACTTTAGTTATTAAATATTGAAAAAATATTAAATGCTTTTTTGATCAATATCGCTTCTACTGATTCTTTGATGGCACACTTTATTTGATAGCCTGTATTGTTCCAAGTCTTTTCCTTGAAAACTGGATACATCATTTCGAACATCATGGCATTAATGTTTTGATATATATTCGGCTTTGTCTATAGGCTTTGACTATCTGAGTGGGTTTATGATTTTTGTAGGTTTATGATTTTTGTAAATGTGTTCGCTGGTAAAGGTGGTAGAGCACAGTGGGGTTATTTTGTTTTCAGTCGTTGTAGTGTTAAATATACTATGTTGAAAATATAGATATGTTTTTCTTCAGGCGTAACAAATTTAATTCTATATTTTCAATATAATCTATTCAGTAAATGCAGGTCTTGCTTTTTGAGTTAGCTGTAATTGTTGTTGTAGACTTTCCCAATTTTCTCGTTCAATT
>JAAUYH010202434.1_pt1 | contig 11324 bp, 7 predicted proteins | sample 7278061 | NCBI WGS metagenome assembly JAAUYH01 (sample SAMN14350203, study PRJNA611818) | marine sediment metagenome | isolation source: surface marine sediment (0.6m) | place: French Polynesia: Moorea | collected 2018-08 | reverse complement strand
TGTACGCTATACAGACTGCGCATATCCCGAAAATTCTTCGAGGCTGTTTTCAGGTAGTCCTAATCGACACTCGGAATTTTCGAATCGGTTTCAACTCTTCTGTGTTTCTCATAATCTTTCGTATGCCTTCTTTTGTGCTTGCAATTTTGAACATATTCAAATACTCCGCGACCGAACGCTCGAATCGTGCAGTGCACGCTCCTGTTTGTATCAATACAAGTAGGGAACATCCAAGGCTAAACGCTCGCGCATTTCGACACTGCTCATTTAACGCTCGATACTCATCCACGTTGGTCCTCTTCAGTTGTCTCATCTCATTCATTATTCAATTGTCGTCTGCTTCATCGGTCTTTCCCTTTCGAAATTTTCACCACAACGCCACCATCGCATTATCCGCACTGAGTAGTGCCAGCACCACTTTCTGCTTTTTTTCTGCCGAATAGGCAAGGCTAGTCTTGTCGCAAGCGCACTGCAACTAACTCATTTTCCGTCGTCTCGCCTACCATTTCACTCAATTCATTCTGCACCCCGTTCACTTTGCGTCACCTTTTTTCACTTAATATCAATCAACAGTGTCCCATTTTACTTTTCGAAATATTCGCTCCTCAATTAGAAAAGTTGAAATCGTGTTATGGAACATAATGGTGCCGTCAGGCTTCAAAAATCAGGGCCCATTTAGCTAGTTAATCTTCCATTAATTTCATTTCGCTGTAAATTTCGAAAAGATCAGTGAAGTCATCTGATATCTCCTTTGGTTCTTTTCCGTTACCCTTACGGAAAGCTCGAAAAGTTTATTGTATGCAACGTAGATAAAAGTTTACCGTAAGTTCATCTCGAACAGATTCTTGAACTCAGCGCTGTGGGGCTTCCTGTTCGGTTCTCTCTTGATTTTCAACTTCTTGATTTCATCATATTAGCTTTCCATCAAAGAATCATTTGGATACATTCGTGACGTATCATTTGGCTCGTCTCCCGTTGCAAGCTTTGATTCGTCCCTGTTAAATTTATAATTATGGCAACATTTTTGGAGGGGAAGCATGCAGAAACTTTCTCAGCCTCAACTTTTTTCTCTTGAGTTAAGAACGAAAAAGGGAGAATCTGAACTTCTCGATTGTTCGTATTAGTTTGGAAACAGGCCTTGCTCAAAAATAGTAATTTTCCAGTTTACATCTTCAGATTCGTTTAGAATCAGCACAGGAGGTCACAGATCCCACCCACCTATCCATCGCATCATGGCATTCGTTGCATCGCCGCTAGCTATTTCCGCGCCACGCTCTCTTCCAGCGAAGACGGGGCTGCGTTCAGGCCGACACTATGTGACAAGCTGCGACACGGCCCCTCGCTCGCTGCCAGCGGACACGACGGGGAAAGCACGCAGCGGCGACTCTGGCACGTTTGGGTTTGTGGGTGCGAATAGGATAGGGGTTTCCTTCACGTGCACGGCGAACAACTGCGGGACGCGGATTTCGAAGATGATTCGGCGCTCGAGCTACGAGAAAGGCACGGTGCTCATCATGTGTCCTAATTGCAAGGTGAAGCACATCATTAGCGACCATCTCGGGTGGTACAGCGATGTCGGGAAGAAGTTGACGGACATCGAGAAAATCGCGAAAGCGAAAGGCGAGAACGTCGTGCGGGTAAACTCGAACGTTTTTGACCTCGAGAAGCTAGTCAGTAAGTTACCACTGCGTACCGCTGTTACTCAGCTGTCTCTAACTTGTTTGCACAGGCAATTCGTATTCTGGGGATGAGAAAGACCGACCGGACTCGGTGGAAGGCAACGAGAAGAAACAACCGGAAAATTAAGTGCCACCATGCACGCGATAATCTACTAGAATTGTTTTGGGTTCGCCTCGTGCGGGCGCGGACGTACCCTAATTCTTAGGCATTGTAAAGTACTTTTGACATTGGCACCGACATGCGCTACCTACTCTATGTTCAATACTCCAGCATTTCGGAGTTCGTTATCCACGTCGTTCTGAAATCGTTTCAAGAACGACTTATCGTCGTCTTTGTTGGTAATACCGAACGACGCGTGCGCGCCGTCGATTAACACGCGTCGTACTTGCGACCAAGATAAACCGACACGTTCAATTGCCTTTTGCACTTCGGAGGATGGGTCGGCGCGGTCTTCTTTGGTGCCAGACAGCATAGTGTTGTCGCAATTGAATCCCACCACAGTCACGCCAGATTCTAACATTTGACGAACCGGATGCGACGCGTACGCCAGCACCCCAGTCTTATGAGGCACTGCACAATTGGATGTCAAGCAAACCTCAACTGCAACACCCAATTCGCGCATTCGCGCCATCAACGCAACGTCGCGCACAATAGACAAGCCGTGCCCAATACGACACGCGCCCACATCCACCGCCGCAGCTGCGTCACCCGTTGTCCACTCACCAGCATGCACGGTTAGGGGCACCTCCGCACTGGCGAGTGCCTCGCTCAACTCCTCAGTAAGCGGGAACGCGCCTTCGTCGCCCGCGAGGTCAGCGCCCAGAACGAACGGATATTTGGATCGGCAGTCCGCCGCAAGCGCCACAGTATCGGCGACGTGTTCTGGTCCCATCGACCGAAGCGCACAAATCAGCACACCGCCGCGCAATGTCGCTCGATGCCGCACCGCATATTCCGCATACGCGCTAGCTACTGCGCCCACCGCGTCGTCAGCCGTCAATGCGTCGGCGGTGTGCAGGGCCGGACAAAACCGTATCTCGCACACGCGAACGTTGTGCTGTCCATGTACGCGAGCCAAAAGGTCCAGCGTAGCGGCGCGCAATGCGTCGGCGGTCTGCAAGTATTGGTTGCAAATATCGAAAGCCGGCCAGTTCCCACCCTTCGGCTGGTTCGGCGCCACGTCTTTCGTGTCGAGCAAATAGGAACGCAGCTCGGACACGGGCGCCGGGAGCGGGGGTCCGTACTTTTCCGCGCGCGCCGCGAGAAACTCCTCCGACAGCGAGCCGTCCAAGTGGAGATGCAGATCCACTTTGGGCAGGCGGCGGCACAGCGCGGCGACGTCGAGCTCGGTCATGTGCGCGTCTCACAGCGGGGTGCAATGCGCAGCACGCGCGAAATAACCCTGAACGAAACCCGACACACCAACGAGAGAGAGGATATCAAGGCATCAGGTGATTGACAAACCACGCGCAGTTGTTCCTGCCGAGTCGTACCAACCTGGAGGTTATGCCTTGTTACATCTTACTAATGCTAATTTCCATGCTGCCGAGATGCCAAGTTATAATAAGGCTACGGAGTCGCTAATTATATTCAGTCAGTCCCTCCGTCAATTTGGCGCACACTGTTGAACGCGTAGATTCCAATGCCGTAGAACGAAGTAGTCTGACCGAGTAATGAGTACGCATTTCACGTACTCGGTTTCGTGTCCCGAAAGTAGAGCTCACCCCAATATTTTCATATTTGTCTATCGTCCCTAGTCTCCACTTCGTTCGCCTATCGCGAACTAGTCATGTCGTCGTATCGACCCCGGACCCCTACATCCATAGCCGACGACGAGTTGAAACCTCGCGAGAAGGCGTATGTGTCGAACGAGAACCTCCTGCGAACCGTGCCGCCGCCGGCATTGGGAGTAGTGCTCCGCCACTTCAGTAAGCGTCCGAAAAGCTCGATGTGGCGCAGTTTCATTGGTCCTGAAGAGGCGCGCCGTCTCCTTTGCGACAAGACCGGGCTCGGCTCTACGTTTCGGTCGCAAACGAAGAGCGTTCGCATCGTAGGGCCTCATGAACAACCTGGATTATTTGCTCTCGAGCCCAGAGGGGAGTTATTCCTACGCGCTGGCGATGGCACTGCATGCGCCGCCCTCGCTGCGGCGGGGCGTCACTTCACCGACGTGGTCGTGTCCAGTGTTGATGTGCGACAATCATTTTTTGACCGTTGCATGCTGCTAGTCGCTCGCCATTGCAGTGAGCTACGCGCACTAGCATTGGGCGACATCAATTTGGCGGTGTTCGAAAATCTTCTCATCGAACGTGGCAAAGCGCTTGAGTCTTTTGCGCTGGATATTCAGGATCCGTCCGCGGAGAAGCTCAACTTGGTCGCACGGTATTGCACGAACGTTCGCCACCTCAGCATACAAATCAGGAGCTATTGTCCGCGTGAGTTGTGGCGTGAGGTTGGCTCGGGCATCGTGGACCTCGACATCACGATCGCGCACGGAGCGAGCAAGAAATTGGGTGCCTCTGCGCTTAACGGGGTGAAAAAGTATTGTCGCGCACTTCGCAAACTCGATTGCTCGGTGGGATTCCAACTTCACGCGTGCGTGGAACGATTATGTGCGTCATACGGGACTCAACTAAATTCCGCACGTCTGTACGACATTCTGCCCCGGCATGTGTCTGTTATAGCTGATGAATGTCCCAACGTTGTGTTCCGCATTTCCTCCACACTGAACCATATACATGCGGCGCAATATCGAATCCATACCTTTGATCCTTCTCCGATGGTGCCCCTATCTAGCCGAGAGTTAGCGGAAATCGGTCGTTACGCGACGAGCCTACGCTATTTTATTCTCGAAAAACGTGGTGTCTTTACCCCCGAGATATGCGCAGATCTGCTATCACCAACGATGACTCAACTAGAGCTAGTCGCTCTTGATCTTCAATCGAGCAACACCGACGAAGTGTTGCATATTCTCGCAGATAGGACACACACCGTTCGAGATTTGCGTCTAGTGTGTAACACCGTGCCTACATGCTCTGCGATCCATCGATTTGTGGTCGCGAACAAGTCAATACAACGATTTGAGTTGGTCTCGAAATTCGGTCGCGCCGAGGTGGTATCGAAGGACTCAGTCAACGCGGTAGCTCGTATAATTCGCGCCTGTGCGCAAGCAAAACGACTTCGTGAGCTGTTCGTTCTTGACGTCTCCGCAATGAGAAATCAAATGTTCAGTGATCGCACGGACTGGTGTGAGACTATCATCGCGGATGCTTGTGTCCCACTTCGTGGCCATTATATTTACATTAATATCTTTGGAGTGGCTTATCCCGTTTAACAATCAACATTACTATTGTTCTCCATCTAGTGAATAAAGAAAAATGACTCCTTGGCTGAGAATTGAATCCTACAGTAGAGGAAACAGAACGAAATCACGTCATATCCATGGATCCAGTGGGAACTCGAAGAAATTTCTGGAATCGGTATATAATATTTTTGGAAATTTCGGGAAATCTCTAGGCGAAACTACTGCAGCATGCCAGGCAATCATGATTTCGTAATAAGTACTGCTATCACCAGTGTAAAATTCGCACAATACAATGGCCCTAGTCATAGTAACCAGAAAATCACTACGGAAAAAATTTCCATACCATGTGTAATCGATCTGCAACTTTACTTTCAACCATTTTAATAGTTCTCCACGTTACACCCTCGCCTAAAAACCAACCAACACAGTACTTATCGACATCATAGGTTAAATGCACAACAGGCACACAGAGCCTATTGCTTTCGTTCGCGATTTAATCTAGCACCGCATCGACATGGCTACCAATGTCGAACTAATCTAGAGTGAATTAGGTGAAATTTACTTCTGCGCATCCAATAGCTACTAGAATAAGAAACACTGTGCTACCTGTTCTATCACAGACATAAGAAATAGGTCTCTCAACATGTAAATTTCCAAAACACATAATCGACTCCATCGTGATGTTGCCTTGTTCCACACCAGCTAATGCACAGTAGTTTAAAGTCTAGAATATTCTCTTGTTTTTGTACGTAGTATGTTTCGAATTCAATTTTGGGTTTAAATTTAGTCAATTTCAGCTATTTCTTATTTAACTGAGTGTTTTAAATAGCCGGCTTTCATCGAATCACAAAGAAACACCTTGCTCACGGACGCGTTCCTAGATCTGTCGATAAAATTATCGTTGAATAGAATGCGATCTACATACGTCACTGTAGCCATGACGTTTATCAGCATTCGATTTCGATCACTATCCTGAAGACGTATAAAGTGTCTAACTAATTTTTAGAATCTTTATAGATCAAACTGAAAATTTTTGAATAAGAATTGACTACAAATCTTCTATTAAATCAATAGCGTGATCCACGGTAGTGCTGAATGCGTAGATTTCTGTTTCTAGCAGAGATCTGGTTACGTGATGAAATTTCCTTGAACCCATAATGGATGCTATAGGCTCTGCCCAACTTCATAACACAAGTTGGATAAATTGATCTCCATGATTTGCGCGTATTACCTCGCATAAACAGAAGTGTTTTAGAATTTAGATGTTATGAGGCATGCAAAGTCTTTTTAGAAATTTTGAGTTTTGCTTTCTTTGTCTTTAATAGTTTTATTTCATCCGAAAAAGATATGATCTAGGATCATATGACAGTGCCTTGTTTCCATGCGATAAGACATGGCGAGAATAGTGGATGCATGAAACTTTTCGAAATGCATTGAGTAAAAGCTTTTCGGAGAAGTAGATTATAGGAATTTAATTTTTAGATAGAGAATTTTTCTTGAGATAGCTCATAATTTTTTTGGATTTCATTATTCTGAATTCTTGAAATTTCATGGGAATTGACTTATCTCTATCTTGCATTCAAGTTTGCAGATTCATAGATATCACGTTTGGAGACTTTTTCATCTCTCATCCAGGATTGTCACCTACTTTAGTGAATCTTAGACTACTAGCCTAATAATTCCTAAATCCTAGTCATCACATCTTTCAAAATTCTACTGCCAAAATTGGACGCTTTTAGCAATGCTTATCGAAGTTGTGATGTTTTAAGGTGCATACAGCAAAGATTACTAATCATTCTAATTATTATTTGCTTTTTGCAGACCATACACACCTGTCATGATTTAATATCACGCCAATTTGAAGAAAAGCTCTACTTAATTTGTCGAATCCACATCTCGAATTTCAGAAATGCTGGCAGTTCCAGATTCAAGTGCGTTGAATGTGTTTTAACTGCAGGTACATCGTTCAATATTCTAAGCTTGTTATGATAACCAAAACTAAAATCAACAAATCTTGGTTTGTAGTATTGATCAGTTTGTCAAAAATTGTGAAGATAAAATGAATCTTTGAGTAGGAGAATTTCTTGGGATACCTTAATCTGTCACAATTTGGTGCGTCTGATTTCTACTTAGTTATTCAAGTTCCCTTATTGTCAAAATGGAAGTTAGAAGTTACTAACTAATTAATTTAACTTGTAGAATACATATTTAAGAAGTCATTATTTTATTCCTATCCTGTTAGATGTTTATTCGCTAGAAATAACTATAGTCTATTCTCGTGTATGTAACCATCGTCGGATGAAAATCAAAACGGCGAAGTCGAATATCAACACAATATTATCTCAGCTACATCGAACTGAGGTTGACGGACGGAGACAGTAGCTAAAGCTGGTTGCATTCGCACCATGACTTCACTTCCGTAATCGCATTGGCAATAAGTTTATCAGATTGTATTTGATCCAGTGCACAACCACGCAAAGTCTTTGGGCTTTGGCGGTGCGCTGAAAAAGTAACCGACCCAAAACAACGGCAGTTACCTTAGCCTCAATGAATCGAGGGAGCTTGAAAAATACAGATTCAAAGTCGGATTTTCTCTATCAGTTTAGGTTATCGGCTCTAATTCAATTGAAAACTCGTTGATTATCGAGTCATGTCGTTCATGGATGTACTACGAGTTATGACTCTCATGGGTTGCTGATATGGTAAATTTCGGGAGAATTGCTTAGTTTCTTGAAACTTTTGGATCAGATTGCACTTTGACTGTTGACAGCAATAAGAATTATAATACCGTGAAAACAGTAACAGAAATTTCTTGAATCATATTCCACCGATTCTCCGCAGTCTGTTTCTGAGTGACATAACTTTCAACTGATAATTAGTGCCACCGTCTATTATATGCATTTTTGAATCGCTATTATGCTAACTATATCAGCATTGACTGCGTGATCGAAGAAAGCATTTTTGAAAAGCATGGAAATCATTGGTGATGAATGGAAGGTTGACAAGTTTGGGATTTTCGAAACTTTCTCGCTAGTCTTTTTAGTACAGATTTAGTTTCGGTCGTTAAAATTTCAATAGATTTCTTCTTAAGAACCTTAACATGAACATCATTTCAGCGGAAGACAATTTGTTGTATGATTCTTGGAGCTCAAGTTCGGTGTCTGAAACACTATTACAAATCCATTGACCATACAAATGGGTTTTACGTTCCGTGTTCGACTCATAAGACGAAGTAATTATTGTCACTCATGAATCATGTGTAAAGTGAAGTTCGTAATCATTGAAGAACGAATACTTTGATCGCAGCAAAAGAAGAAAAACGTTTTTTGATGGAAAAATCGAATTAGAAATGGTGCACAAATTGGCTCCAATCAATATTCTTACGGATAAAATCGCATAAGAATCAAAAAAATTTATCTGGGAACAGAAAATTGGAGGCTGTTTATTCTTACACCATGCACAGTTTTCATAAATACGCAGGAGCGAAGTTAGGTATTTAATATTGAAGACGATTTCGCTGCAAAGTTGACAATTAAATTGCTCCTGGTAAAGAACAGATTCTCAAATCTGGCCAAATAATCACACTAAAAACAAAGAACCCTCGAAAGTGATTGTTGAAATATTGTTTTCGTATGCCACTCATTTTTAATTCTGCTTCTTGAACTACTCGAACTTTCTTTGAGAATCTATCATATGGCTGTGCTAATATTTTTCAGTCATTGATTTAATTCAGGTATATGCTCATCGATCTTCTGAACCAAATAACATCGGTTAAGTTTAAAACAATATTTTATAAATAACACTCGAAATTGCAGAATCAAAATTTAATGACTTCGCCTTTTTTTATTCAGTTTTTCGATCCTTGCAAGTGATTTTATTCCAAAATATTTGGGAAACATCTATTTGATTCTTTTGTCAAGAGTATAGATTCTTCCTGAACATGTATAAGAGGCTGTGGAATCATATTCTGGTTCTTGTACTTATTACAATTTTTGCATTCATTACCATTACAGAGCAGAAGAACGTTAGATCTCAAGAGACCTGAGCTGTCATAGATTTGTGTACATGTACTTCATTTTCAGCGCGGGGATGCACGGTGTCATTCAAAGAAGCGAACCATTACATCGATCCAAATCTCTCATGGCATGATTATATATCATTTGGTCTTGTGCTGTTACAATTTTGAAGTACATATATTCAGAAAGTCGCAAAAATGTCTAATCAAGTTTTTCGATGGATTGATTCTACCAAAAGCATCGCATGATTCAATCTATGTTTGATTTCGATCATGGAACCAATCTTATGTGTTATTAAAGACTTTATAGCTGATATTGAACGTAATCTCTTTATCCTTAATTCAAGAGTCCATTGCTAAAATGCCGCTGAGAACGTCGCATTAAGAAACTGAGAAAATTGGAGAATGTCATCGAAAAATTCAACCCTTATTCAGTTCTATCCATGATACATGCACAGTAGACCAGAATGTGTAAAATCTTCAAATTATCTTTTATGCTTTCTATGTTTCCTGAGATCAGAAGAATCCTGTAGGGCAAAATTTGAACGAGTCAATAACTCCGATAAACGTTGTTACTATATGCATTTTTGAATTAAACCTGTTTTGTTACCTTCCCACTTCGTATGATAGGTTAATGCGTGGCGGTGGTCTACATAGAGAAAACACAGGGTGCGGCTCAGGCTGTGTATATCGATGACCGAGAATTCGACGGCCGAATGGGTTTATATAGACTAATAAAAGGGATGATGGAACAAATATTTAATGACTTGGCAAATAGTTTACTGATCGACCAGCAATAGTTCCTTGAAGTGTCAGCAAGTGATACTAATAATATTTCATTGCTGCGTCAACGGATGATGCACAAATCTTTGAGCTCCTGAAGACCGGAAGAGACTACGTATAAATATAAAATAAATAAACAAGAGACTGGTGATTCTTCTCTATTTGTTATTTTCAGACTGTATTGCACGAACAGCAATACGCATTTTCTAGTATACTTTTCGTGTTCTCACCATACATTAGCCTGCGCAGTGCTCAGGAGAGTATACGTTATCAATGCTAGGATATTGTCTGGCTGGAATAAAATGTAGCTTACGCTGTTCGGTAATCTAAATATAGACTGATATCGTAGAGATGTGACCAACCGTTGGTAAGCTTCCGATAGCATTTTAAAACATAGAGTTCAGCAATACTACTAAAGTACAAGACATTTCTTGATTTGGAGCATCGAAGACGACAAGAAGTAAACCGTGGAAGCTGGGAAACACCATACGCGCAGCGTCAGGACGGTTGCGTAATTATTTTGATATAATTTGATCCATTTCCAGAATTTCTTTCCTAACTTTCTTTGACAGAAACACCCTATTGAATCGTAATGATCCTCGATCCCAATCTCGTAATGGCCGAACATCGCAAGCGCGCCCAAATAATACGAAAAAGCTGTCCGCAAGTGATTGTTCAACTCGCGAAGAATTTTGGAATACTCGCATGTAGCTTTGTCGAGTTGCATCATAAAAGATCGAAATATGCAACTCTTCGGCCTCGTCCTAACGTTAAACACGCTCGATTTCTTCTGAATAAACCGAATCAGATTCACCCGTCCAACTTCGTACGAAATTCCGTTCTAATCCTACGCGACGCAGGTAGAGTAGTATTTCTTTGTCAGATCAAAGAGACCATGATTGCTACCATCCGCTACATACATACTTTTGTTTCTCGTCGTGCAGCCTGTGATTCCCTTTTCGCACAAGGAATCGATATTACTCTCGAAAAGGACCAAAAAGCGCCTGCCCTTCATTTTGTTCCGAATTCCGGCAAATGCTTTAGTTGGAACATTAAATATAAGTGATACCCAGACATTAAATTATCGTTTTCATGCAAGTAATTTACAAAAAACCGTAAATTCACGTCTTGAGTCTGCCTTGTTTGAATTTTGATTTCATCGACCAGATCTCCAAGCCGCTGTTTAGTTTCCTTCACACAAACCAATCTACGCTCTTCGGCTCGACTTTAAATATAAGCACGATCGTCATCAGGCACCCAAACACTACTTGCGCTTGGTTTCTTACCCAAATTACCCTTTTTGTGGTAGTTCATTTTGTGTTTCTCATCAAGTTAGCCGAAATTTGTATCAATAATCAATGCGATCAATCTGGATCAGATCCAGATTTTTCCAAAATCATATTTGAAAAGCATCACTGCAAACCACGGACATAAAAGGAACGGAGGATAGGTGGAGATCATTTTGCGTCTGGTCGACTACGACTGGTCTCACGCACGAAAGTTTGGTTAGAGAAAAAAAATAGCACAACGAGACAAATTCTA
>JAAUYH010088642.1_pt1 | contig 11325 bp, 10 predicted proteins | sample 7278061 | NCBI WGS metagenome assembly JAAUYH01 (sample SAMN14350203, study PRJNA611818) | marine sediment metagenome | isolation source: surface marine sediment (0.6m) | place: French Polynesia: Moorea | collected 2018-08 | reverse complement strand
GCGTACCACCAACATCGTCGGCCCCGCACGCAAGGAGGGTTTGCGTCATGTCCATGCCTTCCTTGACCCACGACGCCTGAATGTGGCGAAAGCTGGCGCCCAACATGAGGCGGGCAACGGCGTGCACGGCGCGGACTTCGTCAGGGCTGGCGCCCGCGCGTACGCCCGGCTCGCGGGCGAATAGAGGCGAATGGGTATGGATGAAGGACAGGGGGACGAATTCGCTGAAACCACCGCTTTGTGCCTGCAGAGAACGCAGCAAGTCGAGATGCCGGGCCACGTGGGCCGGGGTCTCAACGTGGCCGTACATCATGGTCGCCGTGGTCGGTAGGCCGAGGGCGTGGGCCGTTGTCACTACTTCAATCCATTGTCCGGTGCTGATGCGTCCGGGCGAAATGCGCGCGCGCACATCGTCGTCGAGAATCTCTGCCGACGTTCCCGGCAGCGAGCCCAGACCGGCATGGGCGAGCTCTTGCAGGTAGTCGCGAATCGACATCTTGGCCCGCAAGGCGCCGTATTTGATCTCTTCCGGCGATAGGCCGTGGATGTGGATATCGGGCAACGCCTCTTTGATTGCGCGGCACAGGTCGATGTACAGTCTGCCATCGGTATCGGGGGCCAGTCCGGCCTGCAGACAGACTTCCGTTGCCCCGAGCTCGTGGGCCTCTTGGGCTCGACGCACGATCTCGTCGGTATTGAGGAAATAGCCCTCTTCTGAGCGCAAATCACGAGAGAAAGCGCAGAAGCGGCAGGTCTTGATGCATACGTTGGTAAAGTTGATGTTGCGATTGATCACGTAGGTGGCGATGTCGCCCACTTGTTGTCGCCTGAGTTCGTCGGCCACCGCGCATAGGGCGTCGAGGTCGTGACCGTTGGTGGTGATGAGTTGGGCGGCGTGTTGCCAGCTGAGTTCACGATCGGTGAGGCAGTTGTCCAAGATGGCGCGAATATCGCTAGAAGCGTGCTCAATCATGCTGAGGTCGGGATCGCAATCGGGGGTGGGGGCAGGCATGTGCGGATCATTTCTGCGCTATCGCGCGTGGCGTTGGGCCTCGTCAGCGTCGCGGGCTGGGGCCGGCGACGTTGCAGCGGCATCGATGCGCGTTTGTAGCGCATCGAGCCGGGTCTGGACGGCGGCGATGCTATCGTGGATTCTTGCGCTGAGATATGGGGCTGTCGGGGCAGTAAATCGGTCGTATACCGGCAAGCGCGCGCGCAGACGGCGGCCGAATTGCGCCGAGATGCGGGCCAGGTTGTCGAGATGGGGCCAGGGGTGGCTGGGGTTGATGTAGTCGGGCGTCACCGGGGAAATGCCGCCAAAGTCGTTGATGCCAGCGCCAATTAGCAGGGCCGCCGCATCCGGGTTGAGATTGGGCGGCGCCTGCACGGAGATGTCATCGTCTAAGATCAGGCGGGCCAAGGCCACTGCATGGGCAATTTCATCGTCGCCGGGTTCGGGGGCGTTGGCCATGGTCGTACCTGAATGGGCGCGGAAGTTCTGCACGATCACTTCCTGGATATGCCCGTAGCGCCGATGCAGGTCGCGAATGGCCAGGAGGGTATCGATCTGCTCGGCCACGGTTTCGCCGATGCCGATCAAGAGCCCGGTGGTGAATGCGATATCGAGGGTGCCAGCATCGTCGAGTACAGCCAGGCGGCGCTCTGGGCGCTTATCGGGCGCGCGGTGGTGGGGCATACCTTTTTGGCACAGACGCGGGCTCACATTTTCGAGCATGAGGCCGAGCGAGGCGTTGACGCGTTTGAGCTGGGCCAAGTCGGCGGCCGAAAGGACCCCGGCATTGGTGTGGGGCAAGAGACCTCGGGCCAACGCCTCTTCACTGGCCCAGACCAGATAGTCTACGGTGCTGGCATGGCCCCATTGCGCGAGCTGTTCGCCGTAGGAGCGAAAGGTGGTCTCGGGAGTGTCGCCGAGGCAAAATAGTGCCTCGACACAGCCTTGCTCCTGGGCGCGATCGAGCCAAGCGATAACTTCTGCCGGCGTCATCGTCCAGGCGCCGGCTTGGTTGGGAGAGCGGCGAAAGGCGCAGTAATCGCAGAAATTGCGACACAGATTGGTCAGCGGCAGAAACACTTTGGGCGAAAACGTCAGCGTGAATCCCCAATGGCGGTCGCGGCGCTGCGCGGCAGCCTGCATCAGGCGATGTATGAGCGGGGAGGGGGCTGGTACGTCCTTGTCTATTTTTGCGTTGGTTCTTGCGTTGGCGCTGGCGCCGGCAACGATGACGGCCGCCAACGCGCGGGCGTCGTCATCGCTCGGCGGGGTGGATGCGGCTGCGTCGATGATGTCGGCGACGCGGTGGAAGGGGGCCTGTACGGCCGGTGTTGAGATGTGGGAAGTCACGGTTTTTTGCGCTGAGATGGTGATTCTGCCTTAGCGGTAATGCCTCGCGGTGCTGTCAGACCGCACCAAAGCGCGAGGGCCAAGACCAGGGCGAGCAGGGCGAGATCGCCGCCGCTGTGATCGGGGGCGCTTGACCAATAGGCCGCGAGCGCGCCGATAATGACGCCGGACGGCACGGTGAGCCACGCCGGGAGCTTGTCTAGGATGGACGCGCCTGGAATGATGCGAAAGGGCACTGCGAATATGTTGCCCGTCTCCTCATTGGCTATCAACTCACGCGGTCATGCATGTCACCATGATTCGCCTTGGCGGTGGGCATATCGATGAAAAACAACATTCCAGTCACGACCGAAGCAGGTGCAGCATTTTTTGTTGAAGTGGACGCACAGCCGACGGCAGATGCTACAGGCGCCTCGCTGCCGAGCGCTTCAGTAAGCGAAGACACCGAGCGTACGCTCGGAGGCAGTAATGACAGCGATTTGCGTCCTAAAGGGGGCCACATGGAGGGGGTGAGCAAAAAAGACGCGGCTGCTATCCCAGGCGCCACCGCATTCAGTAGCGCTGTTCGTGTCGTCAAGAGCGTGTCCGAGGAAATCACCGAGGGACTCATGGACACTGGTCGGCCACCCGCAGAGGTGGAGCTGAGCCTCAACCTAGGCTTTGACGCCAGTGGCAACGTGTGGATTTTCAAAGGGGGAACCCGCGCTAGCTTTCGTTTGGTGCTGAAATGGAAAGTCCCCGGCGATCCAGGTTCGACAATGTCGGCCGCGGCGCCGGTCGTAACTAGCGGCGGTCAGTCAAATTCTACTGGCTCGGATTCGCGACAACCCAATGCAACGGAGCCACAACATCTTCTCGGTGACACGACTCAAGAGTGACGGCGCTTACATCGACCTACTCTGCGGTACCTCGCGACCATTGCCTTTCGATCTCGATGGTCTAGAGTAGGCGGTAGGCATATGCGACCTGCCGACAACCAACAAAGCATGTTCATGCGGCGCTCCTCGCCGCGGTCCATCATAACGGCCCTTGTGCCGGCCGCCATGTTCGCTCTTGTCGGAGCACTATTTGTCGCCGCACCTCTGACCGGCTGCGGTCCGGGCGAGAGTGCCGACGACGGTACCGACAAACAATGCGGCGACGTCCGCAGCGCTGGCAAAGTATTCAACGGCACCCTCGAACCGACGCTGGTTCCCCTGGGTGAGAACTCGGTCTTGGCCATTGGCAGCTTTGAGATCTGCAGCGGCACCTTGATTGCGCAGCGTTGGGTCTTGACGGCCAAGCATTGCGGATTGGGTGCCGGCGTCTCTTTTTGCATGGGGACCGCCCCAGACAATCCCGATAGCTGTCTTACTGCGGCCCGCGTCATCGACCATCCCGATGCCGATTTGACATTGATCGAGCTCAGCCGCGATGCATTTACGGTGCTCGCACAAGTTGAGCCCATCTCCATCGTCGTTCAAGACCTGGTCGGCGTGGACGGCGAATCGCCCTGGGTCGGTCGTCAAGGAGAAGCCGCCGGTTATGGCCAGACAGAAACCGGCACATTGGGCACCCGCTATTTTGTCGCCGAGCCCATCGTCGAGGTGTCCGGTGAATTTCTCACCATCGACGGTGAGGGCAAGCGCGGGGTGTGTTTTGGCGATTCGGGCGGCCCGCTTCTTATCATCGCCGATGACGGCAGTGTTCGGGTGGCTGGCGCGCTGAGTAACGGCGACGAAACCTGTTTGGGCAGAGATAGGTTCACCCGCATGGATGTGTATCGCCCATGGGTGGAGTCGTTCACCGGACCCACGCCCGATCCGGTAGACAATTCCTGCGGCTCTATTGGCCGAGAGGGACGTTGTTTTTCCGATACCGCTACCTGGTGCGCGGCCGATGGCACGTTGGCCACTGAAGCGTGCGCGGACGGCAGTGTTTGTGGTTGGGATAATGCGGTGGCCGGATTCCGCTGCATTACCGAGCCGGATCCGTGTGCGGGCTATGATAGTTTCGGTGCCTGTGCCGGCAACATCGCCTTTTGGTGCGAAGACGGCGTTCTACGTCAGCGCGATTGCGCCGCATGCGGCCAGGTCTGCGATCCGGTGGGCTCGGTCTCGGGCGCGTATTGCGCGTTCGATAATTGCCGCGGACTTGACTACCTGGGCCAGTGCAATGGCGACGTTGCCGAGTGGTGCGACAATGGCGAGCTGCGCCGACGCGACTGTGGTGCCATCGGCCAAACGTGCGCTTTCGTCAACGATGCGGTGGGCTACTACTGCGTCGATTGAGCGCCGCGGCGCTGTGTGAATGCTCGGTTACCGCAGCAGAGCGCGAACTCATGGTGCCGTGCGTGCAGCCTTACGCCGGCTATCGTCGACCGACTGCAGGTATGCACGTGCATGCTCGGCCCAATCACTTTCACCATCAATGGCCAAGTAGCGGCTAAAGTGCTTGCTGGCCTGGGTGATGCTGCCTATGCGGGCCAAAATCAGTGCTAAATTGTAATGCGCATCGGGAAAGTCGGGATGCGTCCAACAAACCCGGCGCAATTCGCTGATCGCGCGTTCGATTTCGCCGAGATCGTCGAGTAAGTTGCCCAAGTTGTAGCGAGCTTCGGCTTGATCGGGCTCGTAGGTGAGTGCTGCCTGGTACGCGTCCCGCGCCGCGGGCAAATCACCGCGACGATACAGCAGATTGCCCAGATTGGTGTGGGCGCCTGCGAGGGTTTCTTGCTGGTCCAGGGCCTGCCGATACAGCCGCTCGGCTTCTTCGCTATCACCGCGATCTTCCGCCGCGCACCCCTCAGTAAAGCACTCAAACGCCGAAGGAGGAGCCGGGCACACTTCGGTCAGATCGTCCGCCACGTCCACCACTTCTACCGCATCAATGGGCACTGAGCCATTGGGCAAGGCGGTCGGTTCGGTATCCGCAATCATCATGGCTGCAGGCAAGTGCGGATTGTCATCGCTTGCGTGCGCATGGCAGTCAGGTACAGCAGCAGATGGCACGCGAGTTTCGTCATCTGCAGCGGCGGCGTCACCGCCATCGTTGGCGGGCGCTGGCAGCTCAGCTGCCTGTCGGGCCCGCGCACGCTCACGTTCGAATTCTTCCAAGTGCTCGGCCAGCGTATCCACTGACAAACTCATGATGACTCGGTTGCCCAACGACACCGGATTGACGTGGTGTTCCTCGGTGTGTTGCATGTCGATGGCAACCACGGTTTCACCGTCGGAATAGATATGAACCTGCTGTCCTGGGCGCATGAGTTCGTGGCCCAGTGCGCGCAAGGCGGCCAAATTTCGCCGCACTTTCCCCATCGTGAGACCGGAACCGAGCAGATTCTGCGCGGTGCGCAATGCTACGAGATCGGGAAATGTATAGTAGCAACGGCCTCTGCGGCGGATGCTCGGGTTGATAAAGCCCGACTGTGCCCAATAGCGCAGCCGGGATACTTCGAGCCCAAACAGACTCGCCACCTGTTGCATGCTGTAGATCTGATTCACCTCGTTGTCTCCGCAATGGCTATGGACAGCGTGAGGCGACTCTATCAGCGGGCTTCAAGGTGGCCCACTTTTTCCTACAAATCGTTTGGGACGAGTGGCGCCGCGCATGAAGCAGATTAGCTCGGGCGTTCTTTGCGTTCTTTCTCGCGCTCTTCGGCCTTGTCGCGTAGGGGGCGGCCCTTGTCTGGCGTGGGATCCTTGACCAAGCCGTACATTTGCCGGCCTTCGTGTTCCTCCGGCAAGTATTCGGTGATCGGCAGGCCCTCATCATTTACGAACAGAAGGCAGTGGCAGTACTTGTAAACCTGCATGTCGTCGCAGGCACAGATCCATGTCCGATGCTGGGTCTCGGCTTCCTTATCGGGATAAAAGCGACATGGGCACAAAGGCCGACCCAACTCATCCACATGGCGGGCGAGTCCGAGAACGACCGCCTCAGTCACGTCTTTGTCGGGATGGGTGGATGTTCCGGACTTTTCGCAATACTTTTCGACGAACTTGCGCATCCGATTCGTGGCTTTATCACTTGGCTTTTCCAAAAGACGCTCCTTTTGTGGACAGAGTTCTCACTCGACTATATGGCTAGTCGACGCGCCTCAAGCAAGCCCATAGGCGGATAGACACGAGCAATGGGTTACGATTTACTCTCGCGTTTGGTGCTGCCGCGCTGCATGGGCCTCAGCAACATGGTTTGGGTACCGTAGGCGACGAGTTTGCGGTCGAGCGACCAAATTTCAACTTCGACACTGGCGAAGCCGTGATGGGCGCGACGGGCATAGGCCGATGACAGCAGCCATTCACTTTTTGGTTCGTCGATGAAATGCAGCGTCAAATCGAGGCCGGGAGCATAAAAGGCCGGTTTTCCTCCCTCGAGGGCCTGCCAAATGGCGGGCGCCATGGTGTCGGCCAGTGGGGGAATCGCCAGGATATCGACCCGACCGCGCGCATCTCGCTGCGGGACGAGATAGCGAAACCAGCGCGCGCAACGCGGCGGCATGGCGTCTCTGTCCTCAGCTTCATCCCACCATGGGCCGCCCAGCGCGAGGCACGATTCGACATGGTCGAAAAACGGCATGGGCCGTATCGTCGGCAGGGGTTGGCGCATCTGACGACTCACATCGGCGTTCTGCTCCGGCCCGGGGACATCGGGAAAAGTGGCGCCCTCGATATCGGGTCCCGTGCGGGCGCGGGCAAACGTTGCGGTGAGCTCCATTCCCGGACCCGGCCGTGCGAGCGACGTCAAGGAGGCGCGCGCATGGGCGGCACTGCCGCTGGCGCGCAGAATTTCGACCCGCACTGACAGCGGACCGTGGTGCACCGGACCGCAAAATATGCTGGTCGCCGAGAGCACACGCAGGCCGTTGTCGTTCAGCTGGGCGTTCATGGCCCGAAGTGCGATCGTCATCAGCACACCACCGGACGGACCGAGAACGTTCCAATGCTCGGGGAGATCGGCCGTGTATAGACCTGGCGTAGAAAGAAGCGGCTTCACCGCAGTGTCGTCGGCTAAGTTCGCCGCCTGCGTGACATCGGTTGCGGACATGGCCGACGATTATACATTCGTCGTCTCGGCCTCGCGAATTGCCGCGCCATCTCCGCCAGCGCGGTGCATGGCCGGAAGGGCGGCCCGCGGCACCTCGATGGCGGCTATCCAGCGATCGCCATCAAATTGCTCATCGATCACCTGCCCCTGACTGCGCGCGATGGCCTGCAACTTGCCGTTGCCGGCCGAGGCATCGACTTCAATGCGCACCCAGCCGCTGCGGCGTTGGCGGCCGACTTGTTCGGCAAGCGATTCGAGGCCATGACCGGTTTTGGCACTGATGACGATGGCGCCGCCGAGACGATTGCGGAGGACCATTAAGTCATCGTCGTTGGCAACTTGATCGGCCTTGTTGAGCACCGGCACGATGCGGCCCAAATCCAGGCCCAAATCGGCGAGTACCCGCTCGACTTCGGCTACTTGTTCGAGCACCTGCGGATGACTGGCATCGATGACGTGCAAGAGTAAATCCGCCTCAAGGGCTTCTTCCAAGGTCGAGCGAAAGCTGGCGACCAGATGATGGGGCAATTTGCGCACGAAGCCGACGGTGTCTGATAGCGCCACATCGGCCCCAGGCGCGATTCGCCAGCGCCGGGTTTTGGTATCGAGGGTGGCAAACAGTTTGTCGGCGGCATAGGTTCCAGCGCCGGTCAGCGCGTTCATGAGGGTGGACTTACCGGCATTGGTATAACCGACGAGGCCGACGGTGAAAACTTTGGTGTTACGACCGCGGACTTCGCGCTGCTTGCGCGAGTGGATGTGATTGAGCTCGGCGCGCAGCCGGGCGATGCGCTGTTTGACGATACGGCGGTCGATTTCGATCTGTTTTTCACCTGGGCCGCGCATACCCAGACCCAATCCGGCACCAGACGTACCCGCTTGCTGCCGTTCCAGGTGGGTCCACATGCCGCGCAGGCGCGGAGCGGTGTATTCGAGCTGAGCCAATTCCACCTGCAACTTGGCTTCGCGGGTACGGGCGCGGCTGGCGAAAATATCGAGGATGAGCTCCGAACGATCGAGCACTTTACGCCCCAAGAGCCGCTCGAGCTCGCGGATTTGTGCCGGCGACAGCTCATTGTCGAAGACCACCAACTTGGCCTCCAAATCTTCGGCCAGTGCGGCGACCTCTTCGGCCTTACCACGGCCGATATAGGTGGCCGGCGTGACTTCGGGGGTCGCGCTGCCGCGTCCCGCTGGGCGACGCTGATAGGTACGGCCAACTACATAACCGCCAGCGGCTTCGACCAGACTGGCCAGCTCATCGAGGGACCGATCGGGTTCATCGAGGTCGCCATGACCGTAGAGGCCGACAATCAAGGTGGGCTCGGCTTGGACTGAATTTGCTTGTTCGATCATATAAGGGGCTGTGAGTGCGTATAGCCGCTAGCCCTGCTGCCCGCAAGTTCGTCAGGGGATGTTTTTTTCATCCAGGGCGTCGGCACCAAGGTGGTGGACTCGGTGGTCATATGCTGTCTGAACAGGCGGTGGTTGTAAGTACGGCGGAGCGATGGTTGTAAGTACGGCAGTCGATGTGGCTATAAGTGCGGTGGACCGATAGTAACGGCAACATGTGCATTTAGTTGTCCAGATGCGGGCAGCATCACATCTCGATTTGACCGAGCCGAATACGCTCACTATACGTGTGCTACCAGTAATCAGATGTCGTACACTCCTTGTCATACCGAAGTGATTTGGTATGACGAGAACTTTATAGAATTACACATACGCTCCTATGAAACACATCAGTAAACCACCATACAAAATCTACTCCAAGCCCATGGGGGTATTAACACTGGCTGTGGCCATGGCAGGCTGCGCCAGTGGAGACGACTCCTTCGGGGGCGACGATCTATTTGCCGGCATCGAAAACATAGATGAAAGTGCAGAAAAAGCTGGCGCGGCGCCCAATTGGGCTGACCAGGACACCAACGGTGTTGGTACCCATCGGATAACGGGCGATTTCGTCAATGTCCGAGGCGACAACCTGTCGCAAATTCGCTTTGTTGCTACAGCTGGCGAGCAGCTTACGCTGAGCTACCAAACCCAGGAGTTCAACGGGTTTACCTATTTTGAGTCCTACTTCAAAGGCGGCGCCAATGACGGCGAGCGCGGCTGGGTAGCCAGTGATTTTCTCGCTCACACAGCGCTGACGGTCTGCAACGGCAATGGCATCAACGTTCGTACCGGCAACACGTTAGGCACCGTGATTGGCTCCGTAGACAGCGGCACCGAGGCGTTTGTCGTCTCGGGCGTTGTCCGCAATACCGGTGCCCACCGCTACTTTGAAGTCAGCGCTGGCGGCCTGCGCGGGTTTATCGCCACGGACTTCCTCTGCGGCAACAATGGTAGCGATGCCGCAAAGCTGTTGGATATGCACAATAGTGGGCAGATCGTGCTGTGGAATCAGACCTTTGGTCGTTTTGACGGCGCCGATCCGCTGAACAACATCCGCGACGCCGCTGCCGGACAGTTGGCCAAGACCAGTTGTCATGGAACCGCGCCATGCACGCGGGTTGCCGTGGATGACCGCCTGCTGAAGGCCATGGTATCGCTGGTTCGCGATTTTGGCTTTAGCTACTTTGTGACTTCGATTGTGGGCGCCTCTCACAGCAGGAACTCATTTCACTACGTTGGCCGGGCGATTGATATCGGCGAAGTCAACGGCGTATTCATCTCGGGCGACAGCTCCACGGCACGCGCATTTATGGACGCTTGTCGGGCCCTCGGCGCGGTAGAGGTCCTTGGCCCCAGCAACGATGCCAACCATCAAGATCACATTCACTGCTCGTTTTAGTTCTAGGTAGGCCCCGCATGCGGCGTCATCGTCTCGCCGCAGTACCTCGGCTGCACCTCCGACGAACTTCGGAGCAGCGTCCCACTAAGCTTTGCTATGGTGGGCTGCATGAAGTCCAAGGCGAACCAAGACCGATTGCGGGGACTGCGCTGGCTGCATTTCTCGGATTTGCACATCGGCTGCGCAGGCGCTGCCGTGCGCCATGCGCTCTTGGGTGAGCTAGAAACCGACATCAAAGCAATGGCGCTTGAGGTCGGACCGGTTGATTTGATCCTATTCACCGGGGATTTGACCTATCGCGGCTTGGCCGAAGAGTATGCCGAGGTCGATGGCGTGTTGGCCCGCATCCGCGACTGGCTCACCGATGTCCATCCCAATACACCGGCGCCACTGCTTTTTGCAGTGCCCGGCAACCACGATGCCAATCGGCCAAAGGGGCGCCATAAGCGTACGTATCGCATCTTGGCTGATTATGAAGACGGCGATGATGCCGACGTACGGGAATTGCGCGCCGAGCTATGGGACAATCATGATGTCGAACTCATCGCGCCGATGTTCGAAGCCTTTACTCGATGGCAGGCAGAGCGCGTCATTGCTCCCCTGGAGCGAGCCTACAACCGGGGCGATCGGTGCCAGCGGGTGCACGCATCGTTTTTTCCCGGCGACCTGAGCGCGATCGTCGAGGTCCGTGGCGTGAGCGTGGCCCTGGTCGGGCTCAACTCTACATGGCTGCAGTATCAAGACGGTGACTATCAAGGCCGGCTACACGTACCGCTCGAGCAGTATCTCGCGGCGCTGCCAGGCGACACGGCGGGCACATTTTTCAAACAATGCGACGCGGCGCTTCTACTGCAGCATCATCCGCGAGAATGGCTGAGCCCACAGGGGCGCAAGATATTCGACCGAGACATTTACCCGCCGGAGCGATTTTCGCTGTGTCTCTGTGGCCATTTGCACGATGGTCGCAGTGAAATGTGGGCCTTTAGCGGCAGCAAGCCGCGGCATTTCTTCCAGGCGCCGTCGCTCTTTGGCCTTGAGCACTACGGTACCAGTCAGGAGATGCGGGCGTTTGGCTATGCCTGGGGCGAAGTCTTCAAGGATAGCAGCTTGCGCATCTGGCCGCGGAAAGTGGTTCCGCGCG
>JAAUYH010169693.1_pt1 | contig 11326 bp, 4 predicted proteins | sample 7278061 | NCBI WGS metagenome assembly JAAUYH01 (sample SAMN14350203, study PRJNA611818) | marine sediment metagenome | isolation source: surface marine sediment (0.6m) | place: French Polynesia: Moorea | collected 2018-08 | reverse complement strand
GTGTACCGTAGGATCCTGTGCCACAATAACAAGAAAATCGGCAATCGAGCAAAAAAACCGTGCCACATGCGCTGTGACAGTGTGATATCGAGTTATGGGCAGAATTGTTTTGGGTATGCCTTGCCGAAGGAGATGGAACCGGCTATTTCTCCTGGGGAATCAATCCTGACTCGTTAGTCGTAGAAATAAGAGTGGAAGGATTATTGTTGATAGGAGGGAGAGTGAACAAGAACGGCTCAGAGAAGGCGGAAACTGGAGTAAAGGGTGAAAGCTTGTGTTTCGTTCCATGCGCAGCGACATAATTAGCGTGGCACGGTTTATTCAACCGAGTTAAAACGTATGAACGAAAAAGCCGGAACACAACTTGGGTTCGAACCAAGTGGATTTGGGCGGCATAGTTTTGCCCTCGTCGACGATACGCATCACCTGGTCCATGCTGACAGGCGACGGGGCGAACGCGATGCACCCTGTTTCTTGCACCTGTCTTTCCAATCCCTCGTGGCCGATACCCCCCACAAATCCCACGCGGTCGTCCGTGCGCGGGTTGGTGATTCCAAACGTGGGCAGCAACACCTTCTCCTGCAACGCCATCCCATCGACGTCCAGTTCAAACCATCCGTCTCTGGTACAGACGTACACTTTTCCTTGCGGCGCGTCCTCTTCGGGGCGCTTCTCTAGGGGTGTCACGGGAACGAGGATTTTCTCTAGCCCTCCAACCCCGCTCACCGTGCGGTAATACGGGCGCGAGCGGAGCTCGTCGCTGGGAAACAAAACTGCGGGAAACCAATCCGACGCCCGGTTCATCTGCGTGCCGCCTAGATAGCGACGCTCGAAGCCGACGCGTGCCGCGCTGGCCGCGCGATGATGCCCGTCGGCGATGTAGCATGTCGGCACGTTTTCCCCGAACGCGGCGACGAGTGCGGCCGAATCTTCCGCGCTCGCACGCCACACGGTGTGGTGCGCCTTCGGGATTCCAGGCGAGTCCTTGTCCACGGTGAACAGCGGGGTGTCCTTCGTGATGCGCGCCACGATATCGGTGACGCTGCTGACGCGTCGATATCCCAACAGCACGGGCCCCGTGTGCGCGCCCACGGCCTCGGCCAGCGCGGCGCGCTCGTCTTCCTTGTTCTTGCGCGTCATCTCGTGCACCCGTATCACCTGCGCTGCGTAGTCCTCGATGCTCACCAGCGCGACGACGCCCCACTGCGTGTGCTGCTTCGTGCGCAGCTCGTATACGTAGAGCCGCTCATCGTCGGGACGTGACAGAAGCCCCTCCTTCTCGAGCCGCGTCAACGCGCTCGAAGACGCCTCGTGGATCACTTCGTCCGTCGCGTTCGCCGGCAATGCCGCGTCCGCCCGTACCACCGAAAGGAAGCTGCAAACCCCGCTGGCGATCAGCGCACGTGCCTCCTCGCTGCTCACCACGTCGTACGGCGGCGACGCTAGCTTCCTTGCCGAGCCTTCGCTCGACGGTTGCAGGCCGCTCAATGCCCGTAGCTTCATCGTCGTCGCTTCCCAGATCTGTCGCTGCTCCCTTACAGTTGGGTTGCTGTCCCGTATTTATCGTGCAGTTACGCTCGGTCGGGTGTATGGGAATGTGTGGTTCCGCGAGTTGGCGTGGCTGTGCGAATGTTGCAAGTGTTTCTTATCTTGCCCTTCTGTCGTCCTGCCTCACTACCGTTAGCGAACATACACCCGCCAATCGATGTCCTCCGCTTATTTAATGTGTTGGTTGTTCGTTGCCTGAATTAGAAATAGATCTGGCATTGTTTGATGGCGGTGAGGCTGAGGTTCAGGTTGCGTTCTGTAGAAATTGGCTACACCTCTGATCCTTCGTCTCATTGGTTCCCTTACCTACATTACGAGAGCCGATCGACGATCAAGCGTATGAACAAACGCAAGAGTTATTTGCTCGTAACTAGTTAGAAGAAAAGTTGGATATTTATGGCACACATAAAAACCCAAATAAACTATTTATTCTACAATAATAAACGGCAAGGTGAGAAAACCGAATTTTACGCGGAATGGTTTGCAATTAGTGCGGTAGTGATTGGGAAGCAGAACCGGGTACCGCACTGTTCAACGAATCCTGTGCACTATTTTGCGTGTCGGCGTCGACAAGATTTCGCGAATTATTGCAGTGCGTCAATTAATTTTACGTCGTACTATTTTGGTCCGGTCCTACGGTCGTGATCGCGCGAAATCCCAAAACACTTGTTCAACACAACACTTGCGTTTCGCTCCGCGCGCTCCGAAATCGAATCGTGCAACATGTCGAGCAAGTCCAAGGCGTACGAGAGCGAGGAGGCGCGTCTCGAGGCACAGCGGCGGATGCTGGCCGAGCGTTACGGGCTGGGCGTTTCCGATGACGACGACGACGACGAGGCGGAATCCTCGGACGACGCGTCGGGCTCTGTCACCGATTCGCCGCAGGACTCCCCCGCTCAGGATCCCGCCGTACCGTCCAACGGAAAGAAACTGGCGTTCCCGCACGTCCTGGCTGAGAACACTGCAGTGAAGGCTTCCACACGTCCCGCCGCGGCTTCCCCCTCCACGCCAATGCGCTCCCCCTTGAAGAATATATCCCCCGATTTCTCGGTGCAGTCTGCCTTGTGGCCTGGCGTTGTCGTTTGTTCAGAGGGACAACCCATCCCTGTGCACTTCACCTACGACCGTGATGAGGCGCAGATTACCGCCGCCGCGCGACGTAACATCGAAGTCATGCCTGTCGCCAGGTATGCGTCGCAGTTTCTGGAAGGACACGGGCGCAAGGTAGCAGTGAACGATTCCGTCGTTGCGTACGTCGTCGGCGGCCATATCCGTGGGATTGTGCGAAATTCCTCGATATTGGCCTTGTTGAAAGGGCACGTGTCGACCGTGGTTGATATGGAGTTTCTGAGCTCATCGGAAAAGAGTGTCAGCCCTGCTGGTGCGTCGTGCTCCGTTCTTGGCTCCGTAGATGAGAGCGGTGTGGCGTACATATGGAGATTATTACGAACCGGTCCACCGGACGGGCCGCCCCAGGAACAAGGCACATTCCAGATTGCCGACGCCATCCCGGTTGTACATCCCTTGAGTTCGAGTGGTGCGGGCTATCACCATATTGCGTTTAGACCCGGAAATCGCGCTGTTGTAGCTGCGAATGGCGTTGGTGTGGCGTTGCTACTTGTTGACAGAAATTCGCCGGATATTCGAAGTATGGAAATGGTGAAAATGGGCGGCGATAAAATTGAACGCGAGAACATGCTCTATGCATGTGAGGAATCGATTGATGAGTTTGGGGTTGATGCCAGTGTTTCTGTGACCGCAGGCATCTGGTTGAACGAGCATGTTGTAGTCGTGGCGAGAGGAAGCTCGGTGATGTTCTGGCATTATCAATCCGCCACTTGTATCGGGCGGTTACCAAGAAGAGCGGAAACAGAGATTCACTCACTTCATGCGCTTCCTGATGACGTGTTGCTAGTAACTGCATGTAATGGGCGTATGTTGGAGATATGGCACACTTCCGATTTGGACAAGAAGCCGACCATGAGGTTGTTCCAGTCGGTGACTTTGAGCGAGTGGACCAAGGTGCCGTTCGTTGGTGTGATATCCGTGGATCCGGAAGGTGAAATCATCACTGTCGCCAACGCGAAGGCGTCGTATGTGCTCGTGCTGCACTACAACCTGTTGCGGAAGTGCATCGATTCAATCACAGAGATTGCCACCGTCCAGCCTATGCTCTCTACTACTTTGACGAGATCGAAGAAATTGGCGGTAAAAAAAGACGCGAATCGTAGTGCCATGGAAACGCGCGAAGCGAAGGGTGCGGATGAAATCGAGTTCTGGTATGTCTTACCGGAGGGCATCCGAATGATGTCATTGAACGTGCCCCAATTCGCGCCAAAATCCAAGGCCCGCGAGATCCCTTCACCTGCCCCGTTGGCGTCAAGCTCCTCCCTAGCCAATAAGGCATTCGCCTTGGATCCCACCCAGAACAAGATACTTGAGTCCTCGCCGCCATCTACATCCAACCTTGTATCGCCGGCTAAACCTGCATCCCCGAAAATGCCCAAGGTGCTGCGCAAACTGCAGACCGCAGTTAGCCCGAAGCCTGCGACTTCCGTGCCGGTTGTGGGCGATGCGCCGAAACAAGAGTCTGTGACAATCCTGCAACCGAAACGCGTGCTCATGAAAACTTCGCCTGAACCGAAGAGCTCTACACCGCGCAAGATAATTGCGTCACCACCGTCGGGTTCTAGTGTGAAGAAAGAACCGACCACGGTTGTGGAGACGGCACAGGTGGCTGAAACTGGCACGACCAAGCCGAAGAAAGAAGAGACGGCAGACCCGTCGGAAATTACGGAGGAAGCGGCGGATGCTATCATTGCGGCGACGAAAAAGATAATCGAGGGATTTGAGGAGAAGGGGCGTCTGCGTGATATTGCGGAGAATGAGCGCATTGAAAGGTTGGTGACTACGTTGAGAGAGAAGCTAGAGGGGAACATTGAACGGAGCGCGAAGGCGACTGTCAAGAAATGCTATGGAAATGTCATCATCCCAAGGGTGAGCGAGGCGCTCGCGAAAGCCACGCCGGACGAGAAGGCGGTCAATGCGTCGCGACAAGAATACTTTTCGAACGCGTTTGTGAAATCTGATTTGGTCACGATGTACAAAGCTGGATGTGACGAAATTCGCGACCAAATAGGCGGTACGGTAGAGCGTTCGATGAATGATAAGCAAATATCACTCATCGAACCTGCCATGCGTAGTCTTCAGGAAGCTGGAGAAGACATATCGAAGACCGTTGGCGCGTTTGTGAAACAACTTGAAGTCGGCGGAGTCCCGGCGAATGGAACGGGGAAAACAGCACCGGAGGATGTCAGAGGTATTGTGACGGCGCTACTGGAAGCAGGTCGAATTGATGACGCTTTCCTTATGGTGTTGAACAAGGGTGATTTGGAACTGGTCTCATGGCTTGTCAGACATTTCGACCCGAAGACGTTCTTTGAGAACAGCAACATTATCAGCCAGGATGCCGTGCTGTCTTTGGCGCAGCAGATTGGACAGAGACTGGGTGTTGACGATGAGGAATACATGGAGAGTGTGGAATGGCTACGCGAGCTGATGCTGGCATTGCAGCCCAACGATGATAGTATCGCGGATATTGTTGGCGATACTTTGGTCGAGCTGAGGAAAAAAATATCGATGCTGCAGAAAGATGAAGCGATGGCCGCAAAACACCCACTCTTGCCTAAACACTTGAAGCAATTGGGTTATGTGATTATATCAGTAGCGTCCCAATGAGAGTATTGAACATACGCGCAGATGTGGCATAGAGTGCGGCAGGTGTGTGTTGATTTGCATGAAGTGGTGTCACACTGGATACTTCGCACAGGGAGTTTACCCAGACGCAGAATGTGTGTGGAGACAGATACCCATGGCCGCGTTTAATTTATGGTGGCTTTGTTCGTCCGATGAACCTCCCTCCAATACTAACAGTAAATGAAGGTTACGCCCGTTGTTTGATCTGGGCGGCGCTTCTCTGTAGTTTTGGGTTTGTGTTGATGAGTGCCATGGCATTTCATCAGCGCAGCACATATCGGTCGCTATGGAGCAATGAGGCGAGGTTGCGGAATTACGTAACTTAGATTCCTTACAGTGTCAGGGGCGCTTTGCAGACTGCTAAATCAATATTAGATTCACCCAATGGGAGAACGCCAAGGCTGCATTTCTAGTTAAAGTGTCACAGCTACAGCGTTGAATTGCAGTCAACTCGTAGTCACTCACAGCGCCAGCACGACGTGTGCTACGCCGACCGGACCGTCGTCGAGCTTCCGTTTCGTTTCCTTCGCGAGTTGAGGAAGCGGCTGCTGCTGCGATACAGGCGATTTTTGTTATGCGCCTGTAGTTGCGAAGCGTAGCATGAACTATCTATCCGGCGCGTTTCGGTATGTCGCCGGCTCGGACTCCGAAGAAGCTGGGGGCGATGAGGTGCAACGACTCATCGAGCGTATTAAGAGCGCGTCGTTACCTGCCGACCGGCGAGCGGCGGTGAAAGCACTCGCCGATGTCGCTTCCAGGGGCACCGCGCGGCGCGCAGAGATCGGCGAGCTTGGGTTAAAGGCGTTCTATGCGGTGCTCGAGCAGGACCGTGCTTATGATGCGAACGTGCGTGCTGTCCTTTTATTACTTAATGCGATATTTTCTGTGGCTGCGGATAACGCGCCTGCACGCGAAGTCGCGTCGACCAATATCGACGCGTTCCTTGGCCTGCCCTACGCACTCACGCTCATATTGGACCATTTGGGGAATCGGGACATTACCGTGCGCTCGGCGACAGTCGAGGTGCTGACCTCTATTGCGGCGTATTCTAGACAAACTTTACAAGCCGCGTTACTCGATGCGTCGGCTGGGGTTAGCAAGGTGTGCGAGTGTGTCGATGACAGCCACCCGGGACTCAGGGCAAGTGCCATCATTTTACTTGCCATGATTTGTACCGATTCGCCGGAAGTTGCTAAAATTGTCACCTTTTCCGGGGTTCCCGATAAGCTTTTCGATATCGTGCAAAACATCAACCCAAAAACTCCCACTTTGCTCAACGCGCAGGAATCTGAGGATGATATAGAGTCCTCGGTTGATGCGGCGAACACCGTACAAGATGTGCTCGATTTGTTTGGTACGCTGATTTCTTGCTCCCCTAGCACACGTGCCAGTCTGCGTGAGTTGATGTTTGTGCCGCGCATTGTCGATCTGCTCGCCACGTTGACGCGTGATTCCGGGGTTGTGGCAGCCAACTCGCCTGTCGATTTGAGCACGGTTGCGCCTCATCTCGCGTTATTTAAACAGAACACTCGTAACATCGCGTCGTGTTGTGCGAACATCGCTGCTCTTATCCAAGGCGATGCGGCGGAGGTTCGTGTCATGATTGGAAACCTTGCCGCCACTGATGTTTTTAACAAATTACAAGCGCTAACGTTATTGCCGTACGTGGAGGTGCCCGCGAATACACCCGATCCGCCGGTCAATATCGAAATTTCGATTATCCGCAAGGCGGCGCTTGTCACCACCGCGGTTTTAGTCCGAAGTGGAGTGGAATTCCGTAGGCTCTACTACTCGAGCCTTTACGCTTCGAAGTTAACTGACACTGCTGCGACAGCCCAAATATGTGCAGTTCAAACCATGCTTCATGATCGTTCTGCGGCGATGCGAACGGCGGCCTATGTCGCATTGCGTGAGTCGTTCGTCATGGACCCGTCGAACCGTGCGCCTTCGCCTGCATTACTCAATGCGTTCACGGGCTCGTCCAGTCTCACTTCTCTGGTGCCGACTGCGAGTGCTGACATGGTCGACGATGATGAATCGGATTATAGTATACCGCCAAAGTATTTGGCGGTGTTGGGTGATGCGCTGAAAGATGCATTGACGCTGTACCCGAACGGCTCCGATGAAGCTGCAGTGTTCTATTCCGCGGCGTTGTTGGCATGGACGCTCAATCGTGTACCAAACGCGCGTGAGCGTATGTTAAATGCGTTCGCTCACAACGCTGGCAACTCTTTGTTCCCACAGATCATGCGTGTGTTGGAGAATGCACAGCGCGTGCAAACAGCGCCTGTAGTCAGAATTGGGTTGCTATCCCTGATTGCGTCCTGGTTAGAAGGCAGCACAGCTGCTGTCTCGGCGTTCTTGTCGTCTTCGATGCACCTCCCCTTGGTGGTGGATATTTTGCAGAAAGGAACTGGGACGGACGATGCCGCTGATGTTCATGTGAAAGGACTGGCTGCAGTTGTTTTGGGCATCTGTTTGGATGTCACTGATAATGAAGATGCGGCGTCGGCTAGTGAAAGTGGATTCATCTCTGGTGGGCGTGGTCCGTCCATGGTGGTACCGCGTGGAACAATTTCTGATGTGATTCGAAATCATATAGGAATCACTATATTTACTACTAGACTTGAAGACTTGAAAGCAACTCCGCAATTTGCCAATCCTCTCAATGAGGAAGAAACATGGAGAGTCGCCTCCGCGGTGGCGAAAGTTGAAAGGAATGGTGTCTTTTATGGCGGAAGCAGCATTGGCCATGAGCAATACTACGACACCGACATGGTTACATTGATAGGCAAAGCCGTCGCTATGATTGGGAAGGCAGTTGCGTGTGTTGCTGCGAACGGAAAAGTTGAAGATGTAGCCGTGGCGAACAGGCGCACTTCTGAACTTGAAGCACGATGCGAAGAGTTGAAAGAAATGAGAATTCGTGCGGAGGAGGAAGTGGCGTCGTTGCGAAAGGAGGTCGAATCACGGGCGGAACAGAACATTGAACTTTCTGGAAAGCTGTATGAAGCTGAAGAGCGGGTGGCAAGTTTTGAAGAGGATCGAGCTAAACTTGTCGGTCGCTTAACAGAGGCTGAAACTGCGCTGAAAGTTGCGATGACGTCAACACAACAGGTCTCAGTGAACTCAGGGGAAGTTGAAGAGATGAAGGGAAAGCTCGCGTTCGCCGAAGATCAAAACCAAAAACTTGTGTCTACGGTAGTTGACTTGAGGTCGCAAATTAGTGAGCAAACCTCTGCGAAGTCTGCTGCTGAGGAAAGGAACAAGTCACTGGAGTCGGAGCTCCATGCATTGCGATCGCAATTCAATGATCACGTGTCTACCATAGCTTTGGCTGATAAACAGAATGAAGAACTATCGGATTTGAGAATACAAGTGGGAGAGCTGACGACTGCGAGGATTGGGGCTGAAGACAGAAACAAGGAATTGGAATTAGGCACTCGCGAATTGAAAAACCAAGTGGAGCAACAGATTTCGTCGAATTCCGCGATTGTTGAACGGAACATGAAATTGGAATCGATTGTGCGTGAATTGAACTTGCAGATTGAGGAGCTAACGTCGACCAAATCCGTTGTTGCTGAGCAAAATAGGAAATTGGAACTGAATGTACGTGAACTGACGTCGCAAGTTGAGGAACAGAAATCTGCAAACTCTGTCATTCTTGACCAAAACATGAAATTAGAGTCGAACGTGCGCGACTTAAAATCGCAAGCGGTGGAGCGTGGGTCCATTAAGATAGTTGCCGAAGAGCAAAACAAAAAACTTGAAGCTAGACTTCGTGATTTGACCCAGCGAATGGATGAACAAGCAACCGCGAAGCGAATCTTGGAAGAACAAAATTTGAAACTCGAAACTAGTCTCCAAGAGCTGAGATCTCAAGTTGATGAACAAACGACAGCGAAGATATTGGCACAGGATCAGTGCACCAAACTGGAAGACAACTTGCGTGACTTGAGGCGGCAGATGGAGGAACAGGCATCGATGAAGACGAAGAGTTCAATAGAAGTTGATGTTGTCCAGAACAAGTTGGCATTTGCGGAAGATCAAAACAAGAAGCTCGAATCGAGTTTACGTGATTTGCGATTGCAAGTTGAAGAACTCTCTTCAGCGAAGACAAAGGTGCAATCTGATTTGGAATCCATGACGCGCACGTACGATGAATTGTCTGCGAAGCATTCTACGTTGATTTCATCGTACGAGGAACAGAACAGGGATAGTGTTGGTTTGGATAGTTATCAAGCACTGCAAAGTCAGCTCGACGAGCAAAAGGTTCTGTTGGACTCGGCACAAGAAGATAATGCCAAGCTTAATGCATCAGTCCGTACTCTGCGAATGGTCGAGGTACAGTACAAGGAACAGACAAGGAAATTACAGCGTGACGTAGACGAGCAAAAATCGAGACTGCGAACAGCGGAAACGAGCAAGGCGAGGTTGGATGAAACGGTTCGAGAGCTCGAAGAATCTGTTGAACAATTCCGAATTCGAGTTGAAAGAGAACGGGAAATGAATGTGGTCGCGCAAGAAGCATTTGAAGTGGCGCTGAAAGAGGAGAAACTGAAAAGTGAGAATCTGCAAGCTGAACTGCAGTCGAAAGTCGAGGAAGTGTGTGAGATCTCAGCGAGACTTGTGTGTAGCGAGGCTGCGTTGGAAACTGCGGAAGTCGCGAAACAGGGGGCAAGTGAAGGTATCGCGGAAATGGAAGCGGAATTGGAGAAATATGTTGGAATTCAAAAAGAGTTGGAGAAGGCGCGTAAGGAGCTAGCGGACACGCGTCGGGAATTGGCGAAGACGCAAGATGCTCTCTCGACACAAATAGCGGAACGGAAGAGCGAGCGTGTTTCCCGAACCCTGGAGAACAAGATTGCTACGCTCGAGTCGGAATTGCTCGTGTCGCGACAAAAGTTCGTTCGACAAAAAGAAGCGTACGAAGCGAAGATGCGAGATATTGCGCAGGATTTGAGGAATTCAAACGAGACGGTGGAGGCTACAAAGGCTATGTACAGAGAGAGCGAGAAGGCGGCGCAACAATCTTCTGCTAAGGCGGCTGCCGAACTGGGGTTGAAGGAAATGGAGCTGCGGTCTACTCGGTCGGAATTGGAGAGGAAAACGAAGATTATTGAGGAGATGGAAGAAGCGAAGGGTGCAGTTGAAGTGTCTCATGAGGAAGACATGTCGAAGGCGAACATGAAACTTGAGGAAGCTTTCAAAAACTTGGATATGTTCGCGCTTGAGAAAGACAAGGCGGATGCGCGTGTGGCGGAATTGACTATTGAGGTGGCGGAACTCAAGAAGGTGCGAGACCGAAAGGCGGCAGAAGCGGTTGCCTTCCAAAAGAAACTGGATGAATGCGAGGCAGCGACGGCAGACCTGTCCCAAAAAGTGGATCGGTTAACAGACGATAAGGCGGAAATGGAAACTGGCATGGATGAAATAACAAGACAACTGAGAGAAAAACATGCGGAATGGCAGAGAGTATCGGATGAGTTATCGATTGAATCGGCGAGACTGAAGGCGTTGGAAGTGAAGTACGAGGAACATAAAGCACTCGCGGCGGAGCACAACGAGCTGTTGGTGTGCTTGGCCGAACTGGAGATGGAGTGCAATACACTGAAGCAAGAGAAACAGGAGTTGTTGGGAAGTAGAGTGTGAACATGATAGTGCCTTGCTTGCTGACTTAACTTTGTGCGTTGGAACTGGAATCGGCGCCGCCGTCGCGTTCTGCTTGCGACGTGTTCCTGACTTACTGTGGTAGTGTTGCAACTAAACTTTTTGTTTATTTCCTTCTGTTTGGCTGGTCGCCGTGGGGAACATGCTTTGATGTTCATGTACGAGCCTTGTGTGGCGATTGATTGATGGCACGGCGTTCGTATCTTTGTATTACTGAAGCGTAAGGAGTTACAGCTTAGACTATCATTAGTTATAAACTTCCTGACAAAAGGTTGGGACGTTGTGTTCCGTTCTCGAGACAGCGTTTATGCGTAGACGACTGAATTAGAACTGGCTGCTGAGTGTGGAATGG
>JAAUYH010075446.1_pt1 | contig 11326 bp, 11 predicted proteins | sample 7278061 | NCBI WGS metagenome assembly JAAUYH01 (sample SAMN14350203, study PRJNA611818) | marine sediment metagenome | isolation source: surface marine sediment (0.6m) | place: French Polynesia: Moorea | collected 2018-08 | reverse complement strand
TGTGTGCGTTTCAGTACAGTACGCATTACCTGAGCACTCAAACATGCGACCTACCTCGGGGTTGCGCATTAACGTGGCAGATCGTAGAAATACACGTAACTAATGCACAAATTTCATCTACGAGACAACATTACGAAGGATATTAGATTTATAGTAAGGCAAATTTAAGGAAATGGGAGAGCGATAATAAAAGGTCGCAATTGTTGCCGTATGTTTTCTCGATGGCGTCGGTTAAATTGTATTGTATCAGATAAAATTTTAGATGGCCATTATTGTTGAAATGCAATTTCCGTGGAAGCACTACAGGAGTATCGAAATGTCTTTCTTTCAACTTGAACCTCTGAATTGCAAGAATACTGCTGCAGATGTTGCCAATTAATTATAGAGTGAACTCTAATTTCAAGCAATACATAATTTTTTGTTGTTACCAGGATCAGTTTTCCTACACAACGTTGTTATTTCAATTTAAAGCATTGCCATATTATTAACGCTCATAGTGTTTTAGGGATTTAGTTATCATGGGTCAGCTAGTCTTCTGTAGAAATGTACCGTACTTAAAGATTGCCTATAATAACGTAAGCACTGCTGGTACACGTAGGATTGAACAATTCAACTCGGAGGTAGGGAATCACTTATTTCTATAGAATATTGTGTTGGTGTTCTCTTCGGAATTAATTACTCGGCTATCGGCGAAGCGAGAATAAATTATTCCTCCTGGAGTAGGCAACGGAATTAATATGAATTATTACAAATAATTGCCAGAAAGAAAACTTTCCGCAATCGAACGGCCTTTACAGCGTCTCGTTATTAACACGCTGGAGTTAGCTTCGACTTTTTGAATTTTGTCTTGGTTTTCCGTCCTCGTCAGGTTTGATCGTGAGAAAGCAGCTTGTAACACTCCGCGTACACCTAAAATTCTTCGAGAAGTTTCAGAAATTGTTGTTGGAGGACCTGAATTTGGCTGAAACTGGTAGAATTACTAGTTAACTTCCCGTTCTTATGAATAAATAACTAGGCGGAGGTATTGGCAAAGAATGAATTATTCCTACTCGGTTGCTCCTAGGAATAAATCATTCACTTGAATAATTCCAATATGTTCTTTCCTCCCCCTGATTCAACTCTTTGACTAGCCTAACTCCATTTGTAGAACTTAATGTGAATTTACTGAACTGACACTACCGGTACTAAGTTTATATCTGCGCACGTACTAATAATCTTTATGCTGTTGGATGAACCTGTAGTTGACTAACGTATTTGCATTTCTCAATTCCCCCTTGACAGAAAATCGGCAGTTGCCGTCTGAGTTTGTGGCCGAACCACCAGAGTCACATCAACCTAGCATGACCTACGCATAATTATTTCGGAAAGCAGTCTGAAGCTAACGCCGAGTTCGCGCCGTGTTGCCAGGCTTTGGTATTCGAAGGCCTTGCCAGTGAGAAAAGTGGCGGAATAGGGCTCACCGCCGACATCGCCGAACACGTTGATACCCACCATTTCAGTCCCCGCCACATGTGAGGCGAGTGAGCCTGGGTCGAACTCGAACTCACGGAACTTGCTGGTCGGATCATCTCTTTCGCTCAGGGGCTGAACGGCGGTTTCTACCTCATTGAACAGCAGTGTGTAGCCGAGGATATCGTTCTCCACGACCCAGTTCACGACCAAGTTCGGTTTCCCCCGCCAGGCCCGTGGAATGAACAGAGTGGCGTTCCCGCACAGATCGGTGCTGCCACCGCTCTCCTGCACGTGGTTGGGCAGCATGAGCAACCCACCGAATTGGCTTTGCCTTATTCGAAAGCCGCAATATATCGCCATCGCCAATTGGGACACCCCAATCAGCAGATTCGCAATACTCAGCCGTATTCCTTTTGTGATGTTGTCGATGGATACCCATATCGTGAATAGCGCCAGTGTCAACATGTACATGCCTGCTATCAGGAACGGTAACGGCCAGGTGCGTTCTTGTGACCATAACGGACCGGAAGAGACTTGCGAATAACCCAAGGAGTATCCGGTTTTCAGTCGTATTGCAGCCTTTACCAAGCAATACAAGAAGAAGCCACCCAAAACGGTCAATGCGGCGAAGCCAAGTGTGAGCAGCTCAGCGGGGAATCGCAAGGTGAGAATCGCGTTTTGTGGATGGTTTGAATCGACGTAACACTCGCTTGTGTTCGCGTCCTTGGCGATTTGCAGAATATCGCACAGGAACTTTTGGAAGTTGCCGAACGGATCCGACGTCACGAACGACACGTTGGTGCCGGTGTACTGCTGGCCGGCGAATCGATATTGGTACACCGCTCTACATCGCGTTGTTCGCGCGCGCCGCCCCCGTCGATTCGCGTACAACGACAAGATCATCACATTCGCTTTCGTCACGTGCCACCCGCGTGCCTGTAGATACGGCGCGAGCGTGGTGAACACGATTGCACCGCCGCAACCGACACCTGCTAATAATATGACCGACGAGAAGATCACAATAGCCAGCGGTCGTCCTATGCGCTTCTCAAACATTGCCATATCCCACTCACAATCGGTAGGCCAGACGAGGTAGGAGATTCCAGTCGAGCGACTTCATGGTGCGTAAGATTGATGTGAAACTCGCCGATTTGTAGGTGTTTGATTCTCCTTGGCTCATCACTTCTCGGTAGTTTCGTGGCACACAGCACTCTACGCGACGCTCTGTGATGGCTGTGCAAATTGCATTTCAATGCGTAGAGGAGAGAAAATTGGTGGATTTATATTCTACAGTGAAAGACCGTTCTCGTGAAATACGGTGACAAGTATGCATAGCAGACTTTAAATTACTAGTAGATTCGTTGTCACTCCTCTCGCTCTACAACCTGAACTCGGCCTCATTCTTTGCACGCAACTTCAACTTGTCTTCCAAAAATTTGAAGGCCAGTTCGGGTTTGGCTTCGCCACCGTGTCGAGGAGGAATCAGATGCTTGGGCAACTCCCCAGATTGGAAGTACTTCTCGGCCTTGATATTCTGAATGACGTCCTTGATTTTTTTCGACAAGAACAACTTGACGATGTCGATCATCACGTTGAGGATCTTCGGCGCATCGAGCATGTAGATATGCTGCACGAAAACGGGTTAGTACATTCATCGCTCGAAGTGTCGCGCGTGAGCATCGATCGCGCCACTACACACCTTCATGCGAATCGGATACGCATCTTGATAGAGTTCAGCCGCACGTTTCTCGACTTCGAAACTGAAGTTCTTCCATCCCATTTTGTCGCAATCCGCCGCGAAAACCACTCCATTGCGAATGCTCTCCACATCCGCTTGCATCGCTTGGAACAAGTAGTAGAATGCACCCATCATGGTACGCCATTCCTCTGCGCCTTTCAGTTTCGTGGGATCGAACGCTTTGTACTCGCACAACTGCACATTTCGTCCGAAATTGTCCGCTCCGACCGCCCCTAGAAACCCTGGGAACATGTCGTTGGTTTGCTTCAACAACACCATCGGCTCATCCTTCTCCATCGTTGTCAGTTTATATGTCTTGCGGAATGCTGCCAGTCCTTTGATTCGTTTCAAGGCCTTCCTCACGCTCGCTTTCGCCACCAATGCTATTCGCCCACTCCCGTGTTAGATTCAATAATGTACGTACTGTATCTGTAATTGTAACGAACCATGCTGAAGATACTCGAAATCTGTGAGCGTTGGCAATCCCGAGGTCGTTGCTGCTTCCTTAATGTTCCGCGCCCATTCAAGTTCCTCCTTTGTCGCACCCAACATACTTGGATTTGGTTTCGGTGCTTCAGGTGCAGCTCCAGATTGTTTATTGCTGGTTTCAGGCTCACCCATGGTGCAATCTGTCGGTTAGCGGTATTCCGTCCACGCGAGAGTAGCCGCGGATGTACTGTACCGTACGGCATTGGTACCGGTACAGTGACCTGTAATCGGCCAGTACTGATGGTTACGTAACCCGATTTACTTACATCTGTCAGTAATCTTCCCACTTAGGGAATTTAATGTTAGCTATTATTTATGCTATTATGTATGCACAACCTGCATTTAATGCACAACCCATGTTTGTAGCAGTAAAACGCAATTGACTGCCAACCAAATGGTCATCGAGGTGAACCGTCGATGCACTTTTGTTGATGATCTCAAAAATGCGAGAAATGTGCCCTTCCTGCCCGAGAACAAAATTACCGCAATAGTGAACGTTGTCTAGGGCGAAGTCGACGATATCTGTGATGTGGTAAAACCAGCGAACGATGCTTGAATCGCGCATCAACATATCGATGTGGGTGGAGCACCGCAATGGTCGCTAGCATCTCATTTTGAAACGATACGTACATTTCTCGATTCACAGCAGCACACTCTCGTACATTGTGTTTCTGGTGTGTCGCGTTCGTCTTCTTGCGCTCTCGCACATTGTCATTCTTGTCCCTCTACAACCTGAACTCGGCTTCATTCTTCGCGCGCAATTTCAACCTGTCTTCCAAAAATTTCAAGGATAATTCAGGTTTGACTTCACCACCATGCCGAGGAGGAATCAAATGCTTGGGTAGATCGCCAAATTGGAAGTACTGTTGGGCCTCGATGTTTTGAATGACATCCTTGATTTTCTTCGACAAGAACACTTTCACAATGTCAATCATCACATTAAAAATCTTTGGCATATCGAGCATGTAAACATGCTACGCAAAAGCGAGTTAGTACAGTTATACTTCGGATTCTCGCGCATAAGAATCGCACAACAATGTACCTTCATACGAATTGGATATGCATCGGAATAGAATTCTGCCGCACGCTTCTCAGCTTCCAAACTGAAATTCTTCCATCCCGTTTTGTCACAATCCGCAGCGAAAACAATCCCATTGCGAATGCTCTCCACGTCTGCTTGCATCGCCTGAAACAAGTAATAGAACGCACCCATCATCGTACGCCATTCGTCTTCGCCTTTCAATTTCGTGGGATCGAACGCTTTCGATTCGCACACCTGCACACACCGCCCCAAATTATCCACTCCTACGCCTACAAGAAGTCCTGGGAACATGTCATTTGTTCGTTTCAATAACACCATTGGCTCGTCCTTTTCCACACCATTAAGCTTGTACGTCTTGCGAAATCCTGCCAGTCCTTGGATTCGCTTCAACGCCTTCCGCACACCTGCTTTCGCCACCAACGCTATTCGTCCGCTCTCTTGTTAGATTCGATTATGTATGTACAGTACCTGTATCTGAAACGAACCGTGCTGAAGATACTCGAAATCTGTGAGCGTTGGCAATCCCGAGGTCTTTGCCGCTTCCTTAATGTTCCGCGCCCATTCAAGTTCCTCCTCTGTTGCACCCAACATGTTAGGTTTCCGTTTCGGTGTTTCAGGTGCGGGCGCAGGTGCAGATTCTGTATTGCTCGTTTCAGGTTCACCCACTGTGAATCTGTCAGTTAGTGATGTTACCCCCACGAGACCGTGGATGTACCGTACAGTACAGTACTGCGCCCTGCAATCGGCCAATAGCAATGGTTACGTAATGCGCACTGCTTACATCGGTCAGTAATCTTTTAAATGGCATTCCTCCCACTTAGGAAATTTAATGTTAGATGTTGTTTATGCACCACCGGCATTTAATGCACAATCCATGTGAATATGGCAGTGATACGCAATTGATTGCCGAACAAATGGCCATTGAGGCGAACCACCGATGCATTTATGTGGGTGATCTCAATGATGCGAGCAATGTGTCGTTCCTGCGCAAACACAACATTAGCGCAATGCTAAGCGCCGTTCAGGGCGCAATTGGCGATTACGGGGACGTGGTGAAAGCCGTGAACAAAGTTGGAATCGCGCATCAACATGTCGACGTGGGTGACGCACCACAATGGTCGCTAGTACCTCATTTCGAAACGATACGCACATTTCTCGATTCACATCAACGTGTTCTCGTGCATTGCGTTTCGGGTGTGTCGCGTTCGGCTTCTTGCGTGCTCGCGTACATGGTGATGACAGCCTCTCGACTGGATGAAGCGTATGAAAAGCTACTCGCGGTATATGCCAAAGCATCGCCTGCGCCGTGGTTCATGGCTGAACTACGAGCGTTGGATGTTGCCCATGGCGTTTTTCCACGCCATGACGCCCTGGATGCGCCACTATTTCTACGCGCCGCGGCGGTCGGCATTCCACTGAAACCGTATTCGAATTGCAACTGTCCGCCTATACGCTGCCGCAAGTGTCGCAACTCGGTGATGGGTTCGTGTTTACCATTCGGGTCCATAGATCGTGCCTCGCTTCTCCTCGCCCACACTGTTGGCTTGCACATCGGAGGCGACTCGATAATTTGCCAGAAATGCGGGTCAAAGATTGGTGCTTTGAATCCAGCGACCTGGATCGATGGTGTGAATGCAGGCATCGGCAGCGTCTCGGTTTACCGGGTTGAGGCGAGTCGTGTGGATTTCCCGCTTGGCATGCCATGGCCGTCACTACACGTAGGTGTGAAATTAGGGCAGTCGTGGCATTGATTGCACGGATTTGTACCTCAATCAATTTCTGAATTTACTGTAAGCCCGGACTCGAATCCACCTCCACCTTTTGCCAACAATCCTCAACGGGGCTATACTACCTACCGGTACCGACGATTTCGTTCTGGGCGTTGTCCGCCATCGCGACTCGATAACACCACTTGTGTATCTCTGCCCGTAATTGCGGTTCTGAGCTGACGAAACGACGCTGCAGCTGGCTGATCACGCCCTATCTTCGATATGGCTGCGACATCCACGTCGACGGTAGCGACGCTGCTGATTATCGGATTGCTGTTCGCCACACAAACATGCGCGACCGACTACTCGGTCGGGGGCGGTAGCGAAATCACGCACGAGATGGACTCATTGGTGGACGGCGTGCGGAAGGCGGTGCAAGACGCGGAGCGGTCGAAAAGCGGGAAGGAGGTGCTGGATCTGGGGCAGTCGCTGCACATCCTGGAGCACAAGTTCGCGGGGCTGAAGGCGGCCATCGCGCACCAGATGGGTGCGAAGACGAACACGCCGGCGGCGCACAGCGAGGAGGCGAAGAAGATGGTCGACACGGCGACGCGGCTGCTGGACGAGATGGCCAAGTACCGCACCGACATGGAGCACCTGCTGGACTCGCTGCGCGAGATTGAGCACGGCATCAGCGAGGCGAAGAGCGGGATGGCGGAGTTCGACGGCGAGGTCGACGAGATGAACCGCCTGCTGAAGAAGCTGCACGTCGCCACCGACGACATGCAGGACCACCACGACTCCATCCACGGCGCCATCGAGGACAGCCACAGCCTCATGCAGCACAACGCGGCCAAGGGCGGACACCACTTCTGGTTCATGCTCATCCTGCTCGTCGAGGCCGCCGCCGTCTTCTACTTCATCTACACGAAGAAGGGCGCCTTCTCGTCCGCGAAAGCAATGCACAAGTTTTAATTGCCGCCGCGCCGCGCCGCGATGCCCCGGCCCCGCTTTTACCCGCCGTAGTTCTCACAACTCACTGTATTGGCTCCCCCAACTTGTCGCCGCTCGAACCCCGCTATCGCCGTCGTTTCCTTGCATAGTTGGCGTAAACATTCCCTTGCTCACTTTCTCACACGATCACCTGCTTCTAGTCGTAGCGACGTCGCGGCGATTGGAAGCGTAGCAGTTGCGGGACAGCGTTACCGTTTAATCTGAATGAGTGGCGCATGTCTACGACGACTTTTCCTCTTTCGCGGTCACCGTTGACGTGGTGGGCGTCGACCCGTTCGAGGCGGCCACCTCCTCGCCCTCGGCGGCGGGCGCCGCGGCCTCGCCCTTTTCGATCTCCTCCAGCTTCTTCGCCGCCTCCTCCGCGCGTTTCGCCAGCCGGTCAGCGGTCTTCTTCGCCTCGCGCGCTGCGGCCTCCGCGAAGATCTGCTCGGCCTGCTTCAACCGCTCCATGGCGCTCGAGTACACGCCCACCTCGGCGGTCAGCTTACTCGCCTCCAGTCCCACCAGCTTGGCCCACTTCTCCGCGGTCTCGATGGTCGCTTCGTCGCCCACCTTCTGCATCAGGCTAATCAGCCCCAGCCCGTAGCAGCGGCTGTAGTAGTACTCGAACGACTCCGTTTTCTGCGGCGCGCGCAGCGCGGACGCGACCACGTCGTCAGCCGGCGCGGCTTCCAGCTTCGCCACGAGCTCGTCGTAAGTGGACACGGGGTCAATCCAGTTCAGAACCGCCTCCGCATCCGCGGCTAGCTTCGCGGGGTCGAAGCCCAGCGCGGTGGCCACAGCGTTCCGGAGAGTCTCGCGCTCCGCCGCGTCCGGGTAGAACGAGAGGAACGACGTGAACACCGACTCGAAGCCGAACGCGAAGATGACGTCGTACTCCCACATCGCCGTCACGCTCGCCAGATGTGTCGTCGTCAGCAGCTCGTTCACCACCGCGCGGTACACTATCGGCACGGGCCGCCCGAACGAATTCGCAAACTTCGTCACCGTGTTCGACACCGACGGGATGTCGGCGTTGCGCAGGTTCCCAAACTTCTCCCCCAGCGTCGCCGTCACCCGTGCGTGGCGCGCGCCCGGCGCGCGCGCGTACGGCCGCCGCGCTGGCGTGCAGGAGCGCGCGTTCGCGAATGTGCTCCGCCCGAGTGCCGCGCTAACGCAGGGTGAGACGAACGCCATGGCGTGCCGGTGCGTGTGCGTGTGCGTGTGTTGATGCGGCCGTATCGGATCAGGAGTCGTTCTTAAACGGGCTGCGTCGGCACGAAATGCGGGGTCCGGCAATCCCGATGTGCGCCGAGGCTGTGCACAGGTGGTTCACCAAATTTAGCACAGTCTGTCTACTGAGACGGCGAGATTGAAGATGAGTGGCGCGCAAACATTGGCGTAATCTCGCGCTGGTATGCTTCAGAACAGCTCCGCTCGTACATTCTTTCGTATACGTCAATTTATATCTCGCTGTATTGCAATGTCGTTCAAATAAAATATTCCTTTTCAAATTTCAACTTTAAAAACATCACGAAAGAAAGTACCACATCTATGCAGTCTTAGACGTGTGATTCAGCTTCAACTGAATAGCTTGGTTCCGCCCTCTTCTCGTTGGATTTCTCTTCACGGAACTCGTACTGCATTACCTTCAAACCTTTATCACTGTGATTTGCATAAACATCTGGAATCCTCGTTCACTAACGAAATTTTCATTTCAATTCGGTATAAATCTTGATCATTTAAAGAAGGTACGAAATTAATTTCGCCATGCGTCAAAACAGAGTATTACATGACTTAGGGCTCGCGGTAATTTGTAATATTGTCGTACACCTGGTAATCAATGCAGTGGTATTTTACTACAATATTACAAAATATTCCAAAACGATTAACTTTAAGGTAATGACAGTAATGTTTGAGTGCACTTGCAATAGTGCGCTTGAATAGTAGTAGCGTTTTGAAGGGGATTACACGGCTTGAGTGCAGTGTCTGCTAAGTCATGTACTACCGTATGGTGAATTGGAGGATGGGTAGAAGTTGATTACTAGCAATTCATCGGCTATTTTATTTTTTAAAAGTGGAACGAGGAAACTACGTCTATTTTGCGCACAGTTTACAACGAGCCGGGCACTGTCCGAAATTCCATGTAGTCGTTACTTTCTTGATTCTGTCCCGGCCGATGTATTTTGTACGGCTCTTGTAATCGCTGTTACTGATGCTGTTTACCTGGGAATCTCTTTGATTTCAGTCTGCCCCAAAGCCGCAGTCTAGGCTCATAATACACAGCAAAACTTCTAGAATTTTTGAATCCTCTGTAATCAATTAACTGCTAATGCGGTTACCCGTAGAGTGATTGGTTCAGAGTAAATTCTTTCAAAAAAGCATGTGAGACCCTTTAACAGTGCATAGAATAGTGATGCGTACTAGTTAGAGCTGAGACGTCTTTATTCAAGCTTGATTTCTATGACATCACGCTCGTCACTTTACCGCACGGAAAGAAAAACAGCAACGTTCACTATCCCACTGAGCCCGCATCGAATGATCGAAAGCATTCATCAACTCATTCCGAATATTTAAGCTTATCCAAAAGTTGCCTTTCGATTAAATTTTTTTGAAGAATGTTGATCAAAACGGGCTAATGTACCTATCTCGCACGCTGAAGATGACACTCGTGAAGATAACGCGAAAACAGTCAAGAAAAACGTAAAACACAAGTCGGTAGGACAAGATGGGTTACAGAGTTATTTGTTGAGCGCCTAATGTAGTACGGTTTAAATAGCGAGTTATACACACAAATCACAACGCGCCATAGCCGGATATGAAAAATAATACTCAAAATTGCAAATCTTCAACACCCTTCATCTTCGTAGAACTTGACGACAAGCAATAAGGCAATTACTGCACTACAGATCGGTATTAATAATTTAAAAAACTGTTTGTTTTCTATCCTTTTATCGTTTCTAGACGATTGGGATTGTGTCTATGCTTCCAGATCGGTAACTTCCTTTAGATATATGCTCCATGCATATTGTAGGTTAGAGCGAACTTGTGAACCAACGCATAGATTGAGAGAATGGTGGTTCGTAATCGATTTTTCAAGTTTGATGCTAAGATGGCAGAAATTTTTGGTTAGATTGAAGTGATGGATCTAAGACATTTAGACCCAAAACATGCACTATTACATGACACAATGGTGTTACCTTCTGAGCACTCAGCAGTTATTTTATGTCCAGAAAATCGTGGGTTTGGCGCGTTGTGAAATACTTAGAATGGTAGTTCATATGGATATACTCGCTTGTTTTCCTGTCAGAGGCGAAGCGAAAATTAGAGAAAAACCCACAGAACTGCTGGTGAGTGTCAAATAGTCGTTCAGAAAGTATCCAAGGCTAGCGATTTCTGCATAGTCGTAGGAAATATCGACACATTAATCTACGTGAGATGAATTAGCCGATAGAGAAGTACCGAAGGTGGTTCTTTATCATATATTTATATGCTACTGTCGCTAACGCAGTGTTTTGAACAAAGCGCCGCTATTTGGTTACATGAAACCGACGAAGCTATTCTAGCATATTTCTCTGAAATTTCGATATTGTGTTTGCGTACCTTAACATGAGCCTGATAACGTTTACCTCTAGTAGATTAAACCAATAAATAGTTAATCGTTAACCAAAGCAAATCCCTCATCCAATAATGGCCTAGCAACTTACAATACAGGGTGTGCAAAAAACCGCCGATTTTGAATGGGCTATTATTTTTATTTAAAGGTACAACGACAATCTGTTCTGTTTTGCTATAACATGTTGATGTGATTGCTCTGGTTATGGGCCAGAGCGTATTTAGCTCTGACCTTGCGTTTCATTTTTATGTCAAGATTACGAAAATTTCAATATTTTGAAATTTTAC
>JAAUYH010003034.1_pt1 | contig 11327 bp, 7 predicted proteins | sample 7278061 | NCBI WGS metagenome assembly JAAUYH01 (sample SAMN14350203, study PRJNA611818) | marine sediment metagenome | isolation source: surface marine sediment (0.6m) | place: French Polynesia: Moorea | collected 2018-08 | reverse complement strand
GTCTCTAGGGTTAGGATCGGCAGGAGGTTTGTTGAGTGCTGGTTTAATTGTCGGCTATCTGCGCTCAATTCGTCCTACTTTTGGACGAGTTCCTGCAGGAGTAATTTGGTTGTTTACAGAATTGGGGTTGCTTATTTTCATGGCTGGGGTAGGGTTAAAAGCTGGTCAGACTTTCCTGCCGACCTTACAATCTGTGGGTCTGACGCTCTTGATTTCAGGAGTTTTAGTAACCTGTTTGCCAGTAATTATTGCTTATTTTTTCGGGCGTTATATCTTAAAAATTTCTCCAGTCTTATTGATGGGAGGAATTACTGGTTCAATGACTAGTGGAGCATCATTAAAGATTGTTACTTCAGAAGCCAAAAGTTCTATACCTGCCTTGGGTTACACTGGAGCCTATGCCTTTGCCAACGTCTTATTAACGATTGCGGGAAGCTTAATTATGCGTATGTAAAATTTCCGTATCGATTACTTAGCAGAGGAGGAAATCAAAATATTGAATTTCCTCCTCCTTAACTCTATCTAGAACAATGCTGTGAGCGGTAAAATTCTAGAAAGTAAAGGTAGTTCTGATAGTCGTAATAAATTTCCCAAGCAACAAATTCATAAACAATAACCAGTAAGCAGTTGGATCTGATGACTGGTTACTGGTTACTGATTACTTATTACTAATTTATCTAACTACACTGCTGCTGCTCTGGCTTCTGCTGCTTCCTCGGGATGAATACCCAATCTGGTGAGGTTAAGACGACCTTTATTGTCAAAGCCTCTAACTTTAACAACAATTTCATCCCCCACTGCAACTTCATCTTCTACTTTTCCGACTCTACCTTCAGCTAATTGGGAAATGTGGATCATCCCCTCTTTACCAGGTAAAACCTCGACAAAAGCCCCAATATCAATAATTCGAGTCACTTTACCGAGATAAACATCTCCTTCATTAAGCTTTCGAGTCATGTTAAAGATCAGTTTTCGGGCTTTTTCTGCTTTATGAGCTTCAACGGCTGCGATGATTACTGTACCATCATCTTCAATATCAATTTTGGTATCAGTTTGTTCCACAATCGCTTTAATAGTTTTACCAGAAGGACCAATCACCATACCAATGAGGTCAGGATCGATCCTCATAGTTAACAACCGTGGTGCATAGGGGGAAAGCTCTGTACGGGGTTCAGGAATAGCTTTGAGCATTTCCTCTAGGATATGTAGCCGAGCAGGTTTGGCTTGATGAATTGCTTTAGCAACAGTATCCATAGATAAGCCAGTAATTTTCATATCCATCTGTAAAGCAGTAATTCCGCTATCTGTTCCTGCTACTTTAAAGTCCATATCTCCTAAAAAGTCTTCAATACCTTGAATATCGGTGAGAATACGAACTTCATCCCCTTCTTTGATTAAACCCATAGCTGCACCGCTTACGGGTTTAATAATGGGTACACCAGCATCCATCAGAGCTAGGGTCGAGCCACATACTGAACCCATAGAGGTAGAGCCATTAGAAGACAGAACTTCTGAGACTACCCGCAACACATAGGGGAATTCTTCTTGGGGTGGTAATACAGGAACTAAGGAACGTTCTGCTAATGCTCCGTGACCAATTTCTCTACGACCAGGAGAACGTAAGGGTTTTGTCTCTCCTACAGAGAAGGGAGGAAAATTGTAGTGATGAATATAGCGTTTTTCTGATTCGGGATGGAGGTCATCACCTAAATCTTGAGCATCTCCCGAAGTTCCCAAAGTAGCAATAGAAAGAACTTGAGTTAAGCCTCTTTTGAATAATCCGCAACCGTGGACTCTTTGGGGGAGGATACTAGTTCGACAAGTAATAGGTCTTACTTGGTCTAGTTTGCGTCCGTCAACTCTGATTCCTTCTTCAATAATCTGACTCCGCATTAGCTTTTTAGTCAGAGATTTAAAGAGAGTCGGAACTGCTTTCGGGTATTCGGTGGTAGCTATTTTGAGGGGGTCTTCTTCAGGAAGTTCGGCGATCGCATCTTCGATTTTGCTAGCTTTGATATTATCTAAAAGTTCATCTCGACCATTTTTATCTAGGTCGTATTGAGCTAACACTTTCTTGATTTCATCACTAGCCTTCTCGTTAATAAAGTTATGTAATTCTTGATTAACTTCGGGAGGTTCAGCAGTAGCAATTTCAATCCCCAATTCTTTGATTAAGTTTCTTTGTTCTTGTATTAGTTCTTGTACTGCTTCGTAACCAAAGTCTATCGCCTCAATGATATCTTCTTCTGGCAGTTGGTTTGCTCCTGCTTCTACCATTACCACTCCATTAGGGCTACCTGCTACTACTAGGTCTAAATCCCCCTTTTCGATTTCTTTATAAGTAGGATTGATAATAAAATCATCTCCCACTAGACCTACTCTTACTGCTGCCATTGGTCCATAAAAGGGGATTTGTGCCAACAGTACTGCTATAGAAGACCCTGTGACGGCTAAAACATCTGGTGGGACTTCCTCATCCATAGACATGGTGGTAGCTACAATCTGAATATCATCTCGTAACCAAGAAGGAAAAAGAGGACGCAAAGGACGATCTATTAATCTACTAGTCAGGATAGCTTTTTCAGGTGGTCTGCCTTCCCTTCTCAAGAATCCCCCAGGAATACGACCTACAGCGTACAATTTTTCTTCGTAATCAACTATGAGGGGTAAAAAATCAATTCCTTCTCTTCCCTTAGACTGAGTTGCAGTAACTAGTACTGCTGTATCTCTTGACTGAATTAGAACTGAACCGCCTGCTTGTGGTGCGAGCAAGCCAACCTTCAGCCCAATATCCCTACCATCAAAGGATATCAACTTGTCAAATTCTTGCATTAAGTTTATTTTCCTTTCTCTTTCTCTTTGCTATATTGATGCGATCCTAACACTATCTTGAAGGTAAATCCTGCCCACTAAAGTTCCAAGATTGTTGTCTGGCAATAGCTGTATGTGCTTGATGTGACAAGGATTTTACTGAAATCTCTTTAACTGTTCTTAACATTGCAACAGATAAATTATCCTCTAAAAATTCTGCTAAAATCGGCTACGAATATTGTTTGCCAGCCATACTCATGTCAATCTCTCCTATTACTATCCAAGATCGACCAGACCATTCTCAAGATTTAGTTATTACTCCTTCTAGCTCGGGACTGGCTCTAAAAGGTAGTATTACCGTCCCTGGAGATAAATCCATCTCTCACCGCTCCTTAATGTTAGGAGCGATCGCTGAGGGAGAGACAATTATTGAAGGATTATTGCTAGGAGAAGACCCCCGTAGTACCGCACAATGTTTTCGGGCTATGGGAGCAAAAATAGGAAAACTCAATACTAAAAAGGTGGTGGTTCAAGGTGTAGGACTAGGCAACCTCAGAGAACCTTTAGATGTCTTAGATGCTGGCAATTCAGGAACTACCATGCGATTGATGTTAGGAATTTTAGCATCCCATAGCGATCGCTTTTTCGTGGTGACTGGGGATAATTCTTTGCGCTCGCGTCCTATGTCCCGTGTGGTTAAACCCCTGGTACAAATGGGAGCAAATATTTGGGGTAGAAAAGATAATGCTCTCGCTCCTCTGGCTGTTAAAGGGACAACACTCAAACCCATACACTATCTCTCTCCTGTAGCATCGGCTCAAGTAAAATCCTGTGTGTTACTGGCTGGCTTGATGGTAGAAGGCAAAACTACAGTAACAGAACCAGCTTTATCCCGCGATCATAGTGAAAGAATGTTACAGGCTTTTGGAGCAGAGTTAGAAATTAATTCTAAAACCAACAGTGTAACTATTACAGGACAACCTACTCTACGAGGTCAAAAGGTGATAGTACCTGGGGATATTAGTTCTGCTGCTTTTTGGCTGGTGGCTGGAGCGATCGCTCCAGGCTCAGAGTTAGTAATTACCAATGTAGGAGTTAATCCCACTCGTACAGGTATCCTAGAAGTCTTGGCAATGATGGAAGCAGATATCTCTCAAGAAAATAAACGCCTAGTTGCAGGAGAACCAGTAGCGGACTTGAGAGTTAAACACAGTAAGCTGAAAGCTTGCACTATTGGTGGTGATCTGATTCCTCGTTTGATTGATGAAATACCCATCTTAGCTGTGGCTGCTACTCTGGCTGAAGGTACAACTGTAATCAAAGATGCTGCGGAATTGAGAGTCAAAGAAAGCGATCGCCTAGCCGTAATGGCATCAGAATTAACTAAAATGGGGGCAAAAGTTACAGAATTGCCTGATGGCTTAGAAATTACAGGGGGTCAAACCCTGAAAGGAGCAGAGATGGATAGTTATACCGATCACCGTATTGCCATGAGTCTGGCGATCGCTGCTATAGTTGCCAGCAACACCAGTACAATTCACCATGCGGAGGCTGCTTCTATTTCCTATCCGAATTTTGTAACTACCCTACAACAAGTCATCACTTGATGATCTTCTAATTCGACAATACTGCTATAGTGAGGGTAAATTAGATGCGACTTGTGCAAAGCAACGCCGTTTGTGGGGAGAAGTAAAGCACCGTGAACTTGTTTCGTCGTTTTACCCTATCAAGGGATATAGGAATCGATTTAGGAACTGCCAACACCTTAGTTTATGTATCTGGTCAAGGAATTGTTCTAGAAGAACCTTCAGTTGTGGCGATCGAAAAAAGAACTGAAGAAGCTAGAGCAGTAGGGAAAGAGGCGAAATTAATGCTAGGACGCGCCCCGGAAACTGTTGAAGCAGTACGTCCTCTTAGAGACGGAGTGATTGCAGACTTTGAAGCTACAGAAATCATGCTCAAAGAGTTTATTCGTCGCGCCTATGAAGGAAACCCCCTAGTACATCCGAGGATGGTGATTGGTATTCCTAGTGGTGTAACCAAACTCGAACGCAGAGCCGTGATGGAAGCAGCTTCCCAAGCAGGAGCAAGACAAGTCGATTTAATAGAAGAACCTCTAGCAGCAGCAATAGGAGCAGGATTACCAGTCGCAGAACCCACAGGAAATATGATTGTAGATATTGGTGGAGGTACGACAGAAGTAGCAGTAATTAGCTCTCAAGGTAAAGTTATTAGTGAGTCAGTGAAAATTGCAGGAGATGAACTCACCGAATCTATTATTCACTATGTTAGAAAAGAACATCAATTAGCGATTGGAGAAAATACCGCAGAACGCATTAAATTGTCTCTTAGTTCTGCTTATCCCGTCGATGAAGAAGACCCAACTATGGATGTTAGCGGGTTACATTTACTTTCGGGACTTCCTCGCACCATCAACATTGGTGGCGCAGAGATTAGAGATTGTATAAATGAGCCTGTAACTGCCATTATTGACGCAGTAAAACGTACCCTAGAACAAACTCCCCCCGATTTAGCATCAGATATTATTGATCGCGGAATCATGCTAGCTGGTGGCGGTGCATTGTTAAAAGGTTTAGATATTCTCATTGGTCGTGAAACAGGTATAGTTACCCATGTTGCAGCCGACCCCCTTAAATGTGTAGTGTTAGGAACCGGTCGGGTGCTAGAAGATAAGACTTTAGACCGAGTATTCAGCGATCGCTCTATACTAGTGTAAAAGTAATAAGGATGAAGGATGAAGGATGAGGAAGAAAGTAATCAGTAATCAGTAATCAGTAATCAGTAATAACAATTAATTCCCCAACTCCCCAACTCCCCAACTCCCCAACTCCCCAACTCCCCAACTCCTCAATCATCCCCGTACCCCCAATCCCCAGTCCCCAATCCCTACCTCAACTATCGCTCTTAATGAACCCATAACTACTTATGAATCGTTGGCGAGATAAAAGACGTTGGCGCACTCTCCAAATCATCGCTGCATTAGGTATTGCTTGGCTACTCAAGTATGCTCAAGCATCACCCCTTATGGAAATTTACTATTTAGCAGCTTCCCCCTTTACTTCTAATCGACAACTATTACTAGAAGATCGCTTAACTAATGCCCGTATTTTAGAATTAGAACACAGATTAGAAGAACTAGAACAGCAAAATACCCAATTCAAAAAACTTCTAGGCTATCAAGGGTCAGAATCAAAATCAGGGGTCATCGCTCCTATTATTGGTCGTAATGTTGACAGTTGGTGGCATCAAGTTATTTTAGGAAAAGGCAGTAATGAGGGTATTGAAGAAGGATACATCGTTACAGGTATTGGTGGTGTAGTAGGTAGAGTTATTGGAGTCACCCCCAATACCAGTCGCATTTTGCTAATTAGTGATCCTAATAGTCGTATCGGAGCAGTGGTTTCTCGTAATCGTCATGTGGGATATCTTCAGGGTAAAAACTCTCAGACTGCTACTATGACCTTTTTTGCTCAAGTATCAGATCTCCAACCAGGAGATGCTGTTACAACTTCTCCCATCAGTAATTTATATCCTTCTGGAATACCCATTGGTAGTATTAAATCCGTCAGATACGATAAAGGTGTAACACCAGAAGCAGAAGTAGAATTAACTGTACCTTTGGAACTATTAGAATGGGTCGTAGTTCATCCTTTTAAACCCAAATTAACTATCAATTCAAGGCAACAGGGAACAGGGAATAGGGAACAGTAAAGGCGTGTATCGGGGGATTGAACCCCCGTTCTTCGCTTTCTGCGCCTAGAGCGCGGGGGTCTTATATCCTTCATATTGGTTTCAGAAACGCAACAGCCAACGCTCTAGAGATGAAAAAATCCTACTGTTGCCCGTTACCTGTTGCCTATTCCCTCTGCGGAAGGGAGATAACTAGGTGTTGACGACTCTCGCCGTTAACCGCAAGCGGTTTAACGGGAGATTCTAACTCTCACGATGTTAGATTTCTGCTTCCTTTTCACTTGTCTAGCCCACAGTAGTTCAAACGAAATGTTAATTTCTCCCATTGGTACTGACCCCGACAGCCCGAATCCACAGACAGTTTGTTTTAAGTACACGACGCGCGGGAACCGCCCACTCAAGAAACATATTAATTTCTCTCCGATACGCAACTGGAATACTTTTACGCGACAACAGGCTTTTCCTTGTCGCAACCCATGTATTCGTTTTTCGAGGTACAAAAACATTTCTCTCACTAGGGAGGTTCTGGACTTAACTTCACTAGCTTCCAAACTAGCTACTGACCTACCTTTGACTCACGTTCGACGGGCTGTTTTACACCACTAGTATTATTGCACTATTTAATCCTTGAAAACTTAAAGTTACTCACTGAGAAAATGTATCTAAATATTGTCGCTACGCGGTGCGCGTATATTGGTCATGATTCATCTCACCGCGCTCACCAATAACTTCGTATTTCTCTGCGAAGAGTGCTTGTAGCGGGAGTCCTCTCATGACATCTAAGATAGACCTACACTACACAAATAAATATAAAATCAAAATTTCTATCTATTGCCTATTCCCTATTCCCTTAATTTGACGAGGGTTTATGGGAGTGGGTGCAAGAGGTCTAATGGTTAATTATTACTCGCGAATATAACTATTTTCGTCATTATACCAATTCCAAAAATTACTGCTACACATATTTCTCCCCCAGAAAGGGGAGGTTATCTGATTGGATATGTCCCCCATTCGGTGCCCCGCGTCCTAAGCGTCAGTCATAAGTTTTTGTATTCCCCATGAACTGAGAAGGAACTAGAATCTAAGTGAGAATAATCCAGATTTATCTGGTACTTTTTTACCCCAGCTAACGCTATTAATAAAAATAATTCTGAGATTCCATAGCTATAACATTTATCCATTACTCCCCCAATTTGATCATCATTTAAATGTTCAGGTAATACACCTTTTCCTAATAAATGGTCTGTAGGTTTATCCTCAAAAAATTGTTGAAATAAATAAAGTGGTCTTGACAGAAAACCTAATCCATTAAGAATAATTGCCTTGATGATTACTCCAGGGCTTATAATCTCTTTTGAGTCTGTCCCTAATTGTTCATTTACTATCTCTACAATTCCTATCTCATCTATTATTCCTGCTATTATTCCCAGATGATTAAGGTTTTTAATTTCTATATTATCTAGCACCTTCGCCGTGGCATTGTTGATGGATATTTTTCGATTTGACCTAATAATTAATTCCAGTGATTATTAAATTTTGTTCTATTTGATGACTCTTTGAGTATTTATTACTAGAGCAGAGACGGAGCGGTGTTTATTTTTGTCTATTTTTCTCGTGATTATTTTGATTGCTTTATATTACATTTTGACGTGCGGAAGGTGGGAGATAAGAACTTTTTGATCATTTTTTCATGAATACTTCATGATTATGGTAAAGTATGTAAAGTTATTAACCTTTTATTAAACATTGATTAACACTTAAATAATCTCCTGATCTTGAGTCAAGAAAAATCAGCTTCCCAAATTCAGCAAAAATAGGCTCTAAAAAGATTAGAGCCTATTTCACAATTTTGGGCTGAAATGCGGGAAAAAGAAATTAGTTATCTGCCATCTGTAGTGAAGAGTAAATAAACAAAATGAATAAACAATCAATAAGAGTAGGTTATGTGCTCAAACGCTATCCCCGCTATTCTGAAACCTTTGTTGTCAACGAGATTTTAGCCCATGAAACTGTAGGACTAGATATTGATATTTTTGCCCTTCGTCCTACCAACGATAGTCATTTTCAAAATATTATTGCTAAAGTTCGAGCATCTGTTACCCATATTCACAAGCCGATACAAGGGCGAGGGAGTGATTCTCTTAATACCTTGTCTCCCAATGCAGCGAGTTATTTTTGGGCAGAATTACAAGAAATTTCTCTGGTTATTCCTGATTTTTGGAGTAAATTGGCATTTGCTGCTGGAGAAAGAGCCAGTACTGTTTATCAAGCTGCATGGTTAGCGCGAGAAGTGGGTCTGAGGCAAATCACCCATTTACACGCGCATTTTGGTTCGGTGGCTACCAGTGTTACGCGGTTAGCTGCACATTTTGCCGATGTTCCCTACACTTTTACCGCCCATGCGAAAGACATTTTCCACAATAGTGTCGATCCTGAAGATATGAGGCGCAAGATTAGGGATAGTGCTGCTGTGGTTACGGTGAGTAATTATAATCGTCAGTATTTAAGGCAAGTCTATGGAAGTGTAGCAGATGGCGTACAGCGCATTTACAATGGCTTGGATTTAACTCAATTTGCTTATGCTTCACCTCGAAATCGTCCAGCACAGATAATTTCTGTAGGACGCTTGGTGGAAAAGAAAGGACTTTCGATTCTGATTGATGCTTGTGCTTTATTAAAACAGTGGGGTTGTGATTTTCAGTGTCAAATCGTCGGTACTGGCGAATTAGAAAGCAAATTAAAAGCACAAATTGAGGCATTGGGGTTAGTAGATCAAGTGTGTCTTGTGGGCGCGCGTCCTCAAAATGAAGTGTTTGAATTGGTACAACAGGCTGCGGTTTTTGCTGCTCCCTATATTATCGGTAAAGATGGCAACCGTGATGGATTACCAACGGTACTATTAGAAGCAATGGCTTTAGGTACGCCTTGTGTGGGAACGGATGTAACAGGAATTCCTGAGTTGATTCGTCACGAACAAACGGGATTGATTGTTCCTCAAGAGAATCCTAATGCTTTAGCTTTAGCACTACAAAAACTTTTAGAGAATTCCTCTTTACGAGTTAAATTTGCTACTGAAGCTCGAAAATTGATGGAATCAGAGTTTGATATTCACGCTAATGCAACATCATTACGTCAGCTTTTCCAATCACCATCCAAACTGGAAAATCTTAATTCTCATTTGATGGCGATTGGTACTTGATGCTAGTCGCAATTCGAGAAAGCTAGAATCAAAATTTTTTAAAAGCTGCGTTCCCTAGGAGGTATTAATTTTGAGAGTGGCTTATGTTTGTGCAGATCCTGGTATTCCTGTATTCGGACAAAAAGGCTGTTCGATTCACGTACAGGAAGTTATTAGGTCTTTATTACAAAAAAATGTACAAATTTGTTTATTCACAACTTGTTTGAGCCAGGAAATACCCCCAGATTTTCAGGGAGTCAAAGTTTATCAGCTTCCTACTATTCCTAAAGTAGAGCGAGCCGTTAGAGAACGAATTGCTTTATCGATTAATCCCGATTTGGAGTTAGAGTTAAGTCTGGCTCAACCCTTCGATTTTGTCTATGAACGTTATTCTCTCTGGAGTTACAGTGGCATGGAATATGCCCAAAAGATGGGAATCCCAGGAATTTTAGAAGTGAATGCTCCTTTGATTTTAGAACAGGAGAAACATCGGGGGTTAGTACATCGAGAACAAGCGGAGGCAGTTGCGAAAAGAGTTTTTCAGGCAGCAGCAGTAATCATAGCCGTTTCCCGTGAAATCAAAGATTATCTGAGTCAATATGTGACAGATAAGGACAAAATTCAGGTAATTCCTAATGGAGTTAATCCTCAAAGGTTTTCTCAAAATTTATCTGGGACAAATGCACCCTCAACTTCTCAATTTACCGTGGGTTTTGTGGGTTCGTTAAAACCCTGGCACGGATTGCCTGTTTTAATTGATGGCTTTGCTCGTTTTCATCGCAACCATCCCAATACCCGCCTGTTAATTGTGGGGGATGGTACGGAGCGTGATCGCCTTTTAAAGGAGATTGCAACCAAAAAGCTTGAGTCTGCGGTGCATTTAACTGGTGCTGTCCCTCCCGAAACCGTCCCTCATTGGTTGGCACAGATGGATGTGGCAGTAGCTCCCTATCCACAGAGTGAAGATTTTTATTTTTCTCCCCTAAAAGTTTATGAGTACATGGCAGCAGGATTGCCAGTTGTCGCTAGTAAAATAGGTCAACTTACAGAAATTATTGATGATGGGGTAAATGGTTTATTACTTCCTCCTGGGGACGGGACAGCATTAGCGGATGCTTTAGAGCAATTATGCCTAAATCCCTCACTCCGTCGCACTTTGGGGGATTCAGCCCGTGAAAAAATCTTACATAATCATACTTGGGGGCGAGTAGTAGAAAAAATCTTGTTTCTTGCCAATCAGGAGCAGCGACGGATTACAGGGGTAACTCAATGAACCAAGCCTTACCAATTCTGGCAGAAGTATTACGTCGTTTCTATCCCTATCTTCTTGAATAAAAATTGTTGCTAATTTTAGCAAGTTTGGCACTAGTGGCAGATGTAGGTTTACGCATCCTCGAACCATTACCGCTTAAATTAGTTTTTGATTATGTTTTAAGCGACAATAGGCTTCCTTATACCAAATTGCTAAATATTTGCTACAAATAACGTATCTAATACCAATCCCCCATTTCCCCATTTCCCCCCGGGAGGAGACTTAATATATCTAGGTATTGAAGCCAAAAGAGGAGGACACGGGTGAGCGGGAGCACGGCTCACCGTGTTCGGTGAAGGGTGCGAAGCGATGTCC
>JAAUYH010150949.1_pt1 | contig 11329 bp, 7 predicted proteins | sample 7278061 | NCBI WGS metagenome assembly JAAUYH01 (sample SAMN14350203, study PRJNA611818) | marine sediment metagenome | isolation source: surface marine sediment (0.6m) | place: French Polynesia: Moorea | collected 2018-08 | reverse complement strand
TGGCCTCCGGACCGCCGCCTATCTGCACAAAGACCTCGGCCTTGAGGCCGTGGTCGACGATCCGCACCGTCGCCTCTCCGCCGCTCGTCAGGGGGCGCAGATCCAAGAGATCCTCCAACGGATCGAAATCCGAGATCGTGTCGCCGAGGTGCAGGATGTCCTCGAAGACGAAGCTGTCTTCGCCGCTGCCGCCGATCAGCCGGTCCTTGCCGCCGCCGCCGATCAGGACGTCGTTGCCGGAATCGCCGAACATCTGGTCCGCGCCGTCGCCGCCATCCAGGCGGTCGTTGCCGCCCCCGCCGCGCAGCAGGTCGTTCCCCGATCCGCCGATCAGGTCGTCATCGCCTGCCTTGCCGAACAGGCGATCGTTGCCGTCGCCGCCGTCCAGCATGTCGTTGCCGGCGCCGCCGTTCAGACGGTCGTCGCCGTCGCCGCCGTAGGCGGCGTCGTCGCCGTCGCCGCTGAACACCCGGTCGTTGCCGTCGCCGCCGTAGCCGTGGTCGTTGCCGCCTTCGCCGAACAGGCGGTCGGCGCCGGTCTCGCCCTCGAGCTTGTCGTCGCCCTGGCCGCCGTGGACCCGGTCGTTGCCTTCGCCGCCGTGGATCTGGTCGTCGCCCTTCTCGCCGTCCAGGAAGTCGTTACCGCCGTGACCCATCATGAGGTCGCGGCTCCAGTTCCCCTCCATGTAGTCGCTGTGCTCGTCGCCGCCGATGCGGTTATAGGCGAGCATGGCGTCGTCCTGGATGTACTCGATGTCCGTGTTGTCGCGGATCACGTCGGCCAGGCGGGTGTTCTGCAGCTCCTCGAGCTGCTCGCCGGAGAATCGAGACTCGTACCAGAAGCTGTCGCCGTCGCGCAGCCGGGTGAACTGATCGACCAGGACGGCGTGGAACAGCTCGCCGACCACGGCGTCAGGCACGTGGTCTTCGGCCAGTCCGCCGACGAAGACGTCGATGTCGTCGACCGAATCGTAGATCGATTCCAAGGCGTCCACGACGTCGCCGTCGGTGGTGATCTCGTCGAAGGAGGTGACCGGGTCGAGGCCGTAGGCGATGCGCGCTTCGTTGTAGCTCGGCAGGCCGTGGTCGCGGCCGCGCTGCATGTTGAGCGAGGCCAGATCGAAGCCGCCGGCACCCGGCGGGCCGAACAGGAAGTTGCGCACGTCGTCGACGATGTGGGTGTCGATTTCCTGCGACATGCTCGACGCGAGCCCGCGCAGCAGAGGATCGATTCCGCCCTCGTCGGTGATCCGTCCGGGCGCGAAGAAGGCGTCGCGCAGCGACAGGTGACCGAATTCGGACTCGGCGCCGGACTCGTCCATGCGATAGAGGTTCGACGAGAGCATGGTGTGGCCGACGCGGAAGGCGGCAGTGGCGAAGATGTTAGCGATGCCCGGGTCGATGTCGGGCTTGTAGCCGTCGTAGGCGTCGAGCGCGTCGGGTCCGAGCAACAGCGGCAGGAACTCGTTGTAGGTGATCGCCTGGATCTTCGCCTCGACGATCGCCTTGGCCTCCTGATAGAGCTGCTCGTCAGTGAGTCCCGGGTTTTCGGCCGCGATCTCGTCGACCAGCCGGTTGTGCTCGCGCACGAAGAGCGTGTGCAGGGAGGTCAGGGCGACGTTCTCGTTGGCGCGCACGTCGCCGGCCAGGAACCCGCCCGGCGGACCCGCGTTGGGCAGGCCGCCCGGGTCCGGCGGCAGCAGGTCGCCTTCGCTCACCTTGAGCTTGCCGCCCGTGTCGCGCAGGGCCTCGGCGCGCACCGGGTCGGAGCCGTAGACCATCGAGGCGTCGACGAAGGAGGTGATCTCGTTCACCTGCTCGCGTGGATTACCCGCGCCGGTCCCGGTCCCGGGCGAGGCGCCCGAGCGGGTGAGCGGGATCGTGCTGCCGGGAACGAAGAAGGGATCGCCGGCGGGGACAGTGATGTCGAAGGATTCCTTGTCCTCGGGGGCGGCCTCACCGGTCAGGTCGATGTCGTGATCCAGGAACTGGCCCCAGACCCAGAAGAGATCGCTGGTGCCGCGCTCGCTCGGGATGTCTTCGGTCTGGGCGAAGACGGCATTGCTGATCTCGCGGGCGCCGGGCCGTTCCTCGCCCGCCGGGCTGCTGATCCCGTCGCCGTAGTCGGAGGGCGCAACCCGCAGAAAGTCGGTTCCGGCGCTGCCCCAATCCGGGTTCGCCGCATTGTTGCCTATGCCGTCGATCGACCGGAACGGGCCGTTCAGCGTTCCAGCCATGCAACACCTCCGTATCCCCGTTATGAACGATCACGCAGGGTCACGAGCCGCTCACGGTTTTGTGAGCAGACTAACAGGGCGGAGGGTTGGATTCAATACTCGGAAGAAAAAGTGACGGTCGGTTTACTGGTTTTTTCAAGTTAAGGTTAACATTCTTAACAGTCCTCGAAAGAATACGCCGTGCCGCCGGAAATGCCGGGCGGCGTCCAGCCGAACCAGTGCGCTATCCGTCGGTGCGCTTGAGAACCCGGTCGACGATGCTCACCGCCACCGGCTCGGTCAGCTCGGGACAGTGGAGGAGGACCTTGTCCACGGCGGCCTGGAACTGCCGGCTGCAATTCATGCCCTTGGCTCGGGCCTCGTCTAGGGCGGCGAGGATGACCTCCGCAAGGCCGTAACTGCTTTCCACTTGGTCGAGCGCCTCGTCGAGGGTTCGGAGAGGCTGTTTCAGGTAGGGACTGACCGGTTCATTCATCTGCACGATGGCCTCCCTGTGCGGGTGCGGGTCGTCGAGGCGTCGGCCCATGACCGCGCACGCCGAACTCGTCCCCAGTTTCGGGGCCGCGGGATTCATCGCAGTGGCATTAGTCACAGAAGCGGAAGCGTCCGTCGTGCGGAGGCTTCGCGCGACACGGGAAGACGGCTATATCAGATGCGCGTCGTTTTCGATCGGCGCGGCCCGAGCTCTCAGTTCAGGGCCGCGCGCATGGTGGCGCCGATCTCCGCCGCCGAGGGCGCGATCTTCACGCCGGCGGCTTGCAGGGCCGCCACTTTGTCCTGGCCATTGCCCGTGCCGAAGACGTTGACGGTGCCGGCGTGGCCCATGCGCCGCTCGGTCGGCGCGTGCAGACCCGCGACGTAGCCGACGACCGGTTTCGCGGTCCGCGCCGACGAGAGGAACTCGGCCGCCTCCTCCTCCGCGGTGCCACCGATCTCGCCGATCAGGACGATGCCGTCGGTGCCCGGGTCGGCGAGGAAGAGCTCGAGGGCGTCGACGAAGGACATGCCGTAGACCGGGTCGCCGCCGATGCCGATCGATGTCGACTGGCCCAGGCCCTCCGCCGTGGTCTGCTCGACCGCCTCGTAGGTCAGGGTCGCCGAGCGCGAGACGATGCCGACCCGGCCGGGGCTGTGACGGTGCGCCGGCATGATGCCGATCTTGCAGGCGCCGGGCGTGATCACGCCTTGCGTGTTGGGCCCGACCAGCCGCGTGTTGGAATCCTGGAGCCGGCGCTTGACGCGCACCATGTCGAGCACGGGGATGCGTTCGGTCACGCAGATGACCAGCGGCACCTCGGCGTCGATCGCCTCGATGATCGCCTCGGCGGCGTTCTGGGGCGGCACGAAGACGACGCTGGCGTCGGCGCTCGTCGCCGCCATGGCTTCGGCGACCGTATCGAACACCGGAAGCCGCAGGTGCTCGCTGCCGCCGCGTCCCGGCACGACACCGCCCACGATCTTGGTGCCGTAGGCGATGGCCTGCTCGCAATGGAAGGTCGCCTGGGCCCCGGTGAAGCCCTGGCAGATCACCCTGGTACCGCTATTGATCAGGACTGACATCAGGCCGCCTCCCGCTTCACCGCCCGCACCGCCAGACGCGCCGCCTCCGCCATGTTGTCCGCGAAGGTCACCCGCACGCCCTGGCTCTGCAGGGTCTTGTTGCAGATCTCGCTGTTGGTTCCCGCCGCCCGCACGATCAAGGGCACCTCGAGACCGCGCCGCCGAACGGCGAGGCCGATGCCTTCGGCGATGGTGTCGCAGCGCAGGATGCCGCCGCCGTAGATGTTGACCAGAATCGCTTTCACGGCCGGGTTCGCGGCGATCATCTCGAAGCCCGTCGCGATCTGCTCGCGGGTTGCCACGGGACGCACGTCCATGAAATCGGCCGGCTCACCGCCGCACTGCTTCAGCAGATCGAGCGTCGCCAGCGCCAGGCCGGCGCCGTTGACCATGCAGCCGATGTTGCCGTCCAGCTTGACGTAGTTGAGCTCGTAGCGCTGCGCCTCCAGCTCCGAGGGGTCGACCTCTTCCTCGTCGCGCAAGGCCTCGAGCTCCGGGTGACGGAACAGGGCGTTGTCGTCGAAGCTCATCTTGACGTCGAGGGCCAGGAGCCGGCCGTCCTTGGTGAGCCCGAGCGGGTTGATCTCGATGAGGCTCGCGTCCTTTTCCAGGAAGGCGTTGTAGAGACCCGAGATCAAGGCGGCCGCGGGCGCCGCCGTCGCGCCCTCGAGGCCGAGCTTGGCGACGAAGTCGTCGACCTCCGGGTCCGCCAAGCCGTGCAGCGGGTCGACGACGAGCCGCTCGATGGTGTCCGGCTGCCGCGCCGCGCGTTCCTCGATGTCCTCGCCGCCGCGGCTCGTGCCGATCAGGGCGACGCGGCCGGCCGAGCGGTCGACCAGCAGGGCGAGGTAGAGCTCGCGCTCAACGTCGCAGGCCTGCTCGACGTAGACCCGCTTGACCGTTCTTCCGGCGCTGCCGGTCTGGTAGGTCACGAGGCGGCTGCCGAGCAATTCCTTTGCGGCCGATTCCACCTCAGCCGGCGATCCCGCGCGCTTGACGCCGCCCGCCTTGCCGCGTCCGCCGGCGTGGATCTGGGCCTTGACCATCCACCCCGAGCCGCCGAGCGCGCCGGCCGCCCGACCGGCCTCTGCGGCATCTTGCGCGACCCGGCCATCGGGCGCGGTGACACCGTAGGACGCGAGGATCTCTTTCGCCTGATACTCGTGGATGTTCATGGTGCTTGTCCTCCCCGTGGGGACCGTTCCGTCCGCTGCCCGGGCCGCGAAGCAGCGTCTCGCCGGTTCTGTGGTATACCATATACCAAGTGCTCTGGGCTCGGCAACCGAATTCTCGCGGCGGCCGCGACCGCCGGGTCGCGGGCTGGGGCGGCGCCCCGGACGGCGGCTAACGAAGCATCGCCGTCACGGCCGGGATGCGCCGCGAAAGCGCTCCGCGGTCGAGATCGGGCGGGTCTCGTCAGGGGCCCGCTGGCCTCGGATCCGAGCCCTTCTTGCCACGGGGCCGGACTCGTCGAGGCTCGTCTCTTTTGTGCACCGACGGATTCGTTCTACACTCTTGGTGTGTAGGGCCCTGGCGTCGGGGGCGTTCGGCGAGGACCTGACCATCGAGGCGGACTATCTCCGTCCCATCGCAAAAAAGCCTGTACGTCACCACCGGGTGACGCTATGCTCTCTAGTGGTATACCATATGCCAAGGAGCGCTAAGGGGCAGGTCAGGCCGCGTTGGCGCGACAAGCACCCGCGCAAGGGCCGCCGTTTCACGACGTAAAGAGCGGCCCAGGTAACTTGGGAGGAAAGCATGAGAAGCATCACCAGAAGAACCTTAGGACTCGGCCTCGCCGTCGGCGTCGGTCTCGGGTTCCTCGCGGCCCCGCAGGTTGCGATGGCGGCATGGCAACCGAAGAAGCCGGTGGAGTTCATCATCATGGCCGGGCAGGGCGGCGGTGCCGACCGTTTGGCCAGGCTGATCCAGAGCATCATCGAGAAGAACGGTTTCTCGAACCAGCCGTTCATTCCGATCAACAAGGGCGGCGGCTCGGGCGCCGAGGCGCTGCGCTATCTGAAAGACAAGTCGGGCGATCCCCATGTCATCATGGCGACGCTCAACAGCCTCTACACCACGCCCCTGCGCAACCCCGGCCTCGGCATCGACATCTCCGAGTACACACCGGTCGCGCGCCTGGCCGAGGACACCTTCGTTCTCTGGGTCAACGCCGATAGCCCGATCAAGTCGGTCGACGACTACGTCAAGATGGTCAAGCACAAGGGACCGGCGGACTGGAAGATGGGCGGCACCGGCACGGGCCAGGAGGACTCCTTGGTCACCGGCATGCTCGAGAACAAGTACGGCATCAAGCACACCTACGTGCCGTTCAAGGGCGGCGGAACCGTGGCCAAGAACCTGATCGGCGGCCACGTCGATTCGACCGTGAACAATCCTTCCGAGCAGCTCGGTTTCTTCGAGGCCGGCAAATCGCGGCCGCTCGCCGCCTTCACGCCGGAACGTCTCGAGGCCTTCCCCGACGTGCCGACCTTCAAGGAGCTCGGACACGACGGCATGGTTTACTACATGCAACGCAGCGTCGTGGCGCCGGCGAGCATCCCGAAGGAGGCGCAGGCCTTCTACGAGGAGGTCTTCATGAAGGTCCACGAGTCGGCCGAGTGGAAGGAATACACCTCCAAGAAGGCGCTGTTCCGTTCGTTCCTCACCGGCGACGACCTGATGAAGTACTTCGTCGAGGAGCGCGAGAAGCATCGCGGGCTGCTCAAGGCCGCGGGCGAGATCGAGTGATCTAGGCCCTCAGCGCAGACAAACCGCATCGGGTAGAGGGGACGGGCGAAGCATGCGCCGCGCCGAGTACATCATGGCAGGCGTCATGGCGCTCTTCTCCATCTACCTGATGTGGAAGAGCACGGAGCTCCCCATCGGCTGGATCCCGCAAAAGGGTCCGGGCGGTGGGGCGTTCTCTTTCTGGCTGTCGCTTGGCATGTTGGTCTGCTGCGCGATCATCGTCTGGCGGACCTACCGGCGTGTCACGCCCGAATCGCGCTCGAGCGAGACCTACATGGACCGGGTCAGCCTGAAGCTCTTCCTGATCGCGGCGGGCTCGCTCGCGGCCATGGTCGGCGCGATACACTTCGTCGGGGTCTATGTCGCGGTACCCCTGTTCTTCATCTTCTATGTGCGTTTCGTGGGGCGGCACTCCTGGATGACCACGGGCGCCTTGGCCGTCGCGACCCCGGTCGTGACCTTTTTTTTCTTCGAGGTCGGTCTGAAGATCCTGTTGCCCAAGGGCATCACCGAGGAGTGGTTCTATCCGCTCTACGGGATCTTCATGTGACCGAGTGCCCCTTCACCCGGCTGCGGCAACGGCGCAGCTAGTCCAAGCTCTGGACTGACAAGCGAGAGGCGGCTTGCGTAGATGGAGCTCCTCGGACATCTCGGTGACGGTTTCCTGACGGCCTTTCAGCCGTTGAACCTGATGCTCATCGTCATCGGCTGCCTGGTTGGGCTCTTCGTCGGCGCCATGCCCGGCCTCGGCTCGGTGAACGGGGTCGCGATCCTCTTGCCGGTGACCTTCTTCGTGCCGCCGACCGGCGCCGTGATCTTCCTCGCGGCGATCTATTACGGCGCCATGTACGGCGGCGCGATCAGTTCGATCATGCTGGGCATACCGGGGGCTTCGACGGCTGTCGCCACGACCTTCGACGGCCGGCCCATGGCGCTCAAGGGACTCGCCGACCGCGCGCTGGTGGCCGCCGCGGTGGCTTCTTTCGCGGGCGGCACCATCTCGGTCGTCTTGTTCACGCTCTTCGCGCCGCCGCTCGCCGATTTCGCGCTCGAGTTCGGGCCGCCCGAGGAGTTCGCCTTGATGGTCCTGGCCTTCGCCACCTTCATCGGGCTCGGCGGCGACGACATCCCGAAGACCTTCTTCTCGATCTTCATCGGCCTGGTGCTGAGCGCGGTCGGGCTCGACATCATCAGCGGCGACCCGCGGCTCATCTTCTTCGACATGCCGGGCTTTTACAAAGGCATCTCTTTCATCGTGCTGGCGATCGGCATCTACGGCATCGGCGAGATGCTCTGGACCATCGATTCCAACAAGGGCAACGTCAGCATCGCCCAACACACGGTCACCTTCGACCGGATCATGGAGAGCATCCGGACGCTCAAGCGCTCCTTGACCACCATGGTCCTGTCATCGGGTCTGGGCTACTTCGTGGGCATCCTGCCGGCGGCCGGCGCGACCCCGGGCTCGCTGATGGCCTACGGCATGACCAAGTCCATGTCCAAGGATCCCGACAAATACGGCAAGGGCGAGGTCAACGGCGTGGTGGCGCCCGAGGCCGCCAACAACGCTGCCAGCACCGGCTCCATGTTACCCATGCTGACCTTGGGCATCCCGGGCTCGCCGACCACGGCAATCCTGCTCGGCGGCATGATCATCTGGGGCCTGGAGCCCGGGCCGCTCCTGTTCATCGAGGCCGAGGAGTTCGTCTGGGGCCTGATCGCGAGCCTCTACGCGGCCAACCTCTTCACGCTCCTGATCAACCTCGCGTTCATCCCGGTCTTCATCTGGGTCTTGAGGATGCCCTTCACGATCCTGGCGCCGATCATCTTTCTGCTGTGCGTGGTCGGCGGCTACGCGCCGGCCCAGACCATGCACGACGTTTGGCTGATCGTTGTCTTCGGCGTGGTCGGCTATCTCATGCGCAAGCTAAGCTACCCGATGGCGCCGGCGGTGCTCGCGATCGTGCTCGGGCCCCTGGCGGAGAAGGCCTTCCGTCAGTCCTTGATCATTTCCCAGGGCGATCCCCTGGTGTTCGTCGAACGCGGCTGGTCGGCCACATTCATCGGAATCGCCGTCTTGCTGTTCGTTTATCCGATCTATCTCCGCTTCCGCCGGACCCGCAACCGGGTGGCCGCCGCCGGACCGGCCGGAGATGCGGCCTCGGAATAGCCCCGGGACGACCTGGTGGAGCCGCCGCGGCCGCCATCGTGGGCGAGACGCCATTTGAAATACCGAGCGATCTGTGGTATCTGGTGTTTGGAATACCACAGAATTCGGCGGCGGCTGTCAGCCGCGGCCGAGCCGAGGCCCCGGTGCCGCACTGACGCGAGAAACGAGCCATGGCCACCGCATCGCTTGTCGTCGAGCCGATCGAGGAGAACTACTCCCTCAAGGACCGGATCTACGACCGCCTGAAGCGGGCGATCTGCGAGATGAACATCTACGCGGAAGACGCCCAGCTCAGGCTCGACGAGCGCGAGCTCTCCGAGAAACTGGCGATCAGCCGCACGCCGATCCGCGAGGCGCTGGCCCGCCTGGAGCAGGAGGGTCTGGTGCGCATCGTGCCGCGCAAGGGCGTGTTTATCGTGCGCAAGACCAAGGCCGAGATCCTGGAGATGATCACGGTCTGGGCCGCGCTCGAGAGCATGGCGGCGCGGCTCATCATCGAGCAGGCCACGGACGAGGAGATCGCCTCGCTGCGCGAGCTCTTCGCCACCTTCCAGGACGGTCAGGTGCAGGCCAACATCGACGAGTACTCGGAGACCAACATCAGCTTTCACCAGGCGATCTTGAAGATGAGCCGTTGCGCGCTCCTGACCGAGATCGCCGACAACCTGTTCATCCACATGCGCTCGATCCGTGCGCGCACGATCGGCGAGCGCGACCGCGCGGCGCGCTCGATCATCGACCATCTGCACATCATCGAGGCGCTGGAGGCGCGCGACAGCGAGCTCGCCGAGCGCCTGGTGCGCGAGCACACCCTCAACCTCGGCAAGCACGTCGAGCAGAACGTCACCTATCTCGAATAGCGTCTCGGGGCGGACCGAGACCCGACCTCACACAGGAAGAGAGGATCCGGTGTCCAAGACAGCAGAAGATACCCTGGCCCAAAAGGATCGCTCCGGCGACGTGATCTCGGGCGGCCATCTGGTGGCCAAGGCGCTGAAGAACGAAGGCGTTGACACGATCTTCACGCTCTGCGGCGGCCACATCATCGACATCTACGACGGCTGCCTGGACGAAGGCATCCGCATCGTCGACGTGCGCCACGAGCAGGTCGCGGCGCACGCGGCCGACGGCTACGCGCGCCAGACCGGCAAGCTCGGCTGCGTCGTGACTACCGCCGGGCCGGGCTGCACCAACGCGGTGACCGGCATCGCCACGGCCTTCCGCTCCGAAAGCCCGGTGCTGCACATCGGCGGCCAGGGCGCGTTGACCCAGCACAAGATGGGCTCGCTGCAGGACCTGCCGCACGTCGACATGATGGCGCCGATCACCAAGTTCGCGGCCACGGTCTCCAGCACCGAGCGGGTCGCCGACATGGTGTCGATGGCCGCGCGCGAATGCTTCAGCGGCGCCTACGGGCCGTCCTACCTGGAGATCCCGCGCGACGTGCTCGACCGCGAGGTCGATCTGGAGAAGGCGGTGATCCCGGCCCAGGGCCACTACCGCGCCTCGACCAAGTCGATCGGCGATCCGAACGACATCGAGAAGCTGGCCGACATCCTGGTCAAGTCGAAGCGGCCGGCCGTGCTCTTCGGTCAGCAGGTCTGGGCCGCCCAGGGCCACCGGGAAGCCATCAGCCTGGTGCGCGCGCTCGACATCCCGGCCTATTTGAACGGCGCCAGCCGCGGCATGCTGCCGCCGGGCGATCCGCATCACTTCGACCGCACCCGGCGTCTCGCCTTCAACCAGGCCGACGTGATCCTGATCGTCGGCACGCCCTTCGATTTCCGCATGGGCTACGGCAAGCGCATCAGCCAGGACGCTACCCTGGTACAGATCGACATGGACTACCGCACCGTCGGCAAGAACCGCGACATCTCGCTCGGCCTGGTCGGCGATCCCGGCGCCATCCTCGCCGCGGTCGAGCAGGCGGCCTCGGGCCGCATCGACCCCGGCGCGCGGCAGGAGCGCCAGCATTGGATGCAGCAGCTGCGGGAGGCCGAGGCCATCGCGCTCGAGAAGCTGATGCCGCTCTTCACCTCCGACCAGTCGCCGATCCATCCCTACCGGGTGGCCTGGGAGATCAACGAGTTCCTGAGCGACGACACGATCTACATCGGCGACGGCGGCGACGTGGTGACGATCTCGGCCCAGGCGGTGCGGCCGCGCGCGCCGGGCCATTGGATGGACCCCGGGGCGCTGGGCTCGCTCGGCGTGGGCACCGGCTTCGCCATGGCGGCCAAGCTCGCCCATCCGGAGAAGGAGGTGCTCTGCTACTACGGCGACGGCTCCTTCGGCATGACCGCCTTCGACATGGAGACCGCCGACCGCTTCGGCGCGCCCTACATCGCCGTGATCGGCAACAACTCAGCCATGAACCAGATCCGCTACGGCCAGATCGCCAAGTACGGCGAGCAGCGCGGCAACGTCGGCAACAAGCTGGGCGACGTGGAGTTCAGCCAGTTCGGAAAGATGCTGGGCGGCTACGGCGAGGAGGTGCGCGAGCCGGACGAGATCGGCCCGGCCCTGCGCCGCGCCCGCGAGGCCGTGCGGCGCGACGGCAGGTCCGCCGTGATCGACATCTGGGTCGACCCTAACGAGTACGCGCCGGGCAC
>JAAUYH010247274.1_pt1 | contig 11330 bp, 8 predicted proteins | sample 7278061 | NCBI WGS metagenome assembly JAAUYH01 (sample SAMN14350203, study PRJNA611818) | marine sediment metagenome | isolation source: surface marine sediment (0.6m) | place: French Polynesia: Moorea | collected 2018-08 | reverse complement strand
CCCGTTATGTAGTCCCAGGTATGGTAAAACGTGATCGCGGCCATGTGGTTAATATTGGTTCCATCGCCGGACATCAAACCTACCCTGGTGGTAATGTGTATTGTGGCACCAAGGCGGCCGTGAGAGCCATTTCTGAGGGGTTAAAGCAAGATTTGTTAGGAACACCCGTGCGAGTCACTTCTGTCGATCCAGGGATGGTAGAGACTGAATTTAGCGATGTCCGTTTTCATGGGGATGGGGAAAGAGCAAAAAAGGTTTACCAGGGACTTACACCCTTAACACCAGAAGATATTGCTGATGTGGTGTTTTTCTGCGTCACTCGACCAAGCCGTGTGAATATTAGTGAAGTGCTTTTAGTTCCTACGGATCAAGCTAGTGCTACCTTGGTCAATCGTCGTACTTAAAATAAATAAAAGTAAAGTTAATATTCACAAACTGGGTGCAATTATGCAAAATATTACTGAAGCCGAAAGAACAGGAATGACGGTACTGACTGCTGTCAACATCGCCAAAGCACTCCCAATTCTCTGGTTAGTTGGTTTTGCACTTATCTTTGGTATTCAAGACTGGCGACAGGTGATTTATATGTGTTTACATGTCAGCTACTGTATTTGGTGGCTGATTGAGCAATGGTTTTACCCCCAACGGCGACAATTATTCAACGAACCGGTAGGAATTTTCGGGTTTATTTTTATCCTGATATTAGTGGGTGTATTTTACGTTCTGCCTGGATACCTGGCATTTATCAACCCCGTTCCCCTATCAATGATTACTGCTGCTGTAGCACTTTCCCTTTACATCTTTGGTAGCCTCATTAATGCCAGTGCCGATGTTCAAAAAATTACTGCAAAACAATTCAGCTCTGGGTTAGTTCGTGACAATATTTGGCGATTCTCCCGCAATATCAATTACTTTGGCGATTTACTGCGTTATCTCAGTTTTAGTGTTGTCGCTGGTTCCCCTTGGGCTTATTTAGTGCCTGGTTCTGTTTTACTTCTATACCTCCAGCGTATGAGTCAAAAAGAACAAACAATGTCTGTTAAATATGATGAATATACTGAATATCAGCAATCCAGCAGTCGGTTAATTCCATTTATTTGGTGAAAGTGATAGTCATTGAAACGCCACGTCTGATTCTAAGACAGATTACATGGGAGGATCTAGATCAACTGGCGACGATTTTGAGCGATCCTGTGGTGATGGAATTTTATCCTAGTATATATACTTATGCACAAACCCAGGAGCATATCAAAAGAATCATAAATTGTTACCAAAAAAATAGCTTTGGCTTGTGGGCGACTATTCATAAAAACTCAAACCAATTAATTGGTAGATGTGGATTAATTGCCCAGCAAGTAGATGGAAAAGAAGAAGTAGAAATTGGTTATTTATTGGCTAAGGAATATTGGGGTTATGGTTTAGGCACAGAAGCTGCGATCGCTATTCGTAATTATGCTTTTATAGAATTGGGTTTACCTCGCCTTATATCTCTCATCGATCCTAGAAATATTGCATCCCAAAAAGTAGCACTCAAAAATGGGATGAAATATGAAAAAACTTCCCAAATGTGGGGTAAAAAAGTATGTGTTTATACTATACACAGAGAATAAATAATATATTCTAACCAAACCCTTTACTTTTACCCTCTTGGCGGATATTTCCGCCATAGAAGCACCAGAGCGATAGGTAATTTCCCCCAGTTAGCTGTAATTAATAGAAATTAATTACAGCTATAATGTCAGTGTCGGGAAGTTCCTTCGCCCTGGTGATTTATTTTTTTAAATTGGCAGATTGGCAAATACCTTCTCAACCAAAGCCTTTGCTTTCAAATCCAAACGCAACCAATCCACCTCACCATTTTCATCAATTAAATCCATATCAATATCAACCTTCTCATCTCCTGGGTAGTAGTCACAAAAGCACACTTGATAACATAAGTCCCAGAGATCTACAATTGCTTGTTGGTCTTGACGTTGTAAGCATAAATGATATCCTGGATGGGGCATTGGTAAAGTGGCAAGATGCTCTCTAATTTGTTCTGCTTTTTCTGGTGTGGCAGATTCTAATGATTGTAATAGTTGAGTCACAAGAGCTTGAGTCTCATTATCTACACCCTCCGGCCACATTAATACATCCTTGTATGTTCCCTTCCAAGCAGATACATCTAGCAGCTTGCGAATATTATCAATCAAGCGGATAAAGGCTGGTTGCATCAGCATTTCAGCTTGCTGCCATGCAACTGAGTCGGTAATTTTAGGTAGCATTGAGAATAAATTAGGATATTGAAATAAAAATTAACAATGGGTTTTGACTGAAAAGTCGCTGTGTCTGTGCAAATATTTTCTCAAACTAGCGGATTTTATTGAGGAAAACATGGAGATATTTATTATTACCATCCATTGAGCATGGGTGTTAACACTGGGGAAAAAATTATGATAGGCAAGCTACTAGATTATCGCTATAAATTAATTAGAATTCTAGCGACAGGAGGATTCGGTGAAACATACATTGCCCAAGATACTAAGCGTCCAGGCAATCCTATCTGTGTAGTCAAGCATCTTAAACCCTCCAGCCCCGATGACAAAATTTTTGCTACTGCCAAGCGTTTGTTCAATAGTGAAGCAGAAACATTAGAAAAACTGGGTAATTATGACCATATTCCTCGGTTACTAGCTTATTTTGTCGAATACCAAGAGTTTTACTTGGTACAAGAATTTATTGAGGGACATCCCCTGAGTGAAGAACTAGTTCCTGGAAAAGTTTGGAGTGAAGTTCAAGTTATTCACCTATTACAGGAAGTATTGGCAATTCTCAAGGTTGTCCACAGCCATGAAGTAATTCACCGTGATATTAAACCAGATAATATCATCCGTCGTGCTAGCGACAATAAATTAGTTTTGGTTGATTTTGGGGCGGTAAAACAACTACGCAGTTCCCATCCATCCCCCAGGAACTATTCTATGGCAACTGTTGCCATTGGCACTCCTGGTTATATGCCTACAGAACAAGGACAAGGAAAACCCCGCCCTAATAGCGATCTTTATGCCTTGGGGATGATTGCGATTCAGGCATTGACGGGAGTTTCACCAATAGACTTACAAGAAGATCCTAATACCGGAGAAATTCTCTGGCAACATTTGGTGTCGGTCAACAAAGATTTGGGGGCCATCTTAACTAAAATGGTGCATTATCATTTTAAAGATCGTTACCAAAGTGCTAGCCAAGCATTAGAAGCCTTACAGCCCTTGTGTACATTTTTGTCACCCCCAGAGTTCCCTCAAGTTTCAGCAATTGTACCGCGATCCGGAAAATCCCCCCATTCACAACAAAAAACCCTAGCCCTAGCACCGGCAAATTCAGAGGGTGGTAAACTGGCTGTGACTAATCCCCCTCCAGTTTCTCAAAATCCACATCGTTTCGATTTTTTACAATTCTTAATTTTGATTGGTTTAGCAGGTGGTGCAGCAGCTATTACTCCCACAGTAGTAAATCAGGTGAAAAATATAGCTGCTAGCTTTCCTCGTAAGGAGCGTGTGAGTAAAACTTGCTCAGCAGTTATTATTGCCAATTCTTATATTCGTAATGAGCCTACTGCCCTGTACCCTGACAACATTGTCAAGACTGTTACTAATGATACCAAGTTTGAGGTGACAGGTAAACGCACCAAAAATAAATGGGTACAGCTTAAAATAGGCTCTGGGGTTGTGGCTTGGGCACATGCAGATGTGATTACAAATCAGGAAAAGTGGGTTTCTTGTTTGCGCGATCGGGGAGTAGCAATTAAAACTGTAGATGAAAAAGGCTTGATTCGTGAACGTGCAGTAGTTCAGAGCCAACCACAAGTTCAACAAACTACAGCGACAACTGTTGTTAAACCGTCCCCGACCCCTTCAGTATCTAACTCCAGTGAATCATCTACGAAGATTTTTGAGCAAGCAAAGGAAAAATATGAGTCCGGGGATTTTCGAGAAGCGATCGCTTTGTTAAGGTCTATCCCCAAAAAAGCTGCTGATTTCAAGGAAGCTGCGGCAGCTATGTCCCAATGGCAAAAGGATTGGAAAAAAGCAGAAGCTCTATTTAATGATATTAATAAAGCTCTGGATGATGGGCAGTGGGAGAGGGTTAAAGATTACCGAAAAAATCCAGAAAAGTTACCTGATATTAAATACTGGCGGAATAAAATAGAACCTTTGTTAAAAGAAGCTGCTGATAATATTACTCAACAGCAATCTTCAAGTGACAAAGCTGTCAAAAGGCGAAAAAATTTCATCGAGAAACTTTTAAAACGATCTATACCAGAAAATAAAAATACTACAGAAGATAGTAAAAATACTGATAATTAAGTTGTGTTACTTTGTCAACCAATCATGCTCATTTCATCCGCTTTTTAAAGTTGCGGGATTAGCTTTTTAACTTTATATCCAGATAACCCCTTGCCTATCTCTTTGTATGTTTGGTTGATCAAGTTCATACCAAGTTGCTTTCAAAGATAGTCCGCATGTCATTGCGACGGTCGGGGAGCGGAAGGAAGCAATCTCACCAACTAGAACTATAGCAATGGACATATCGGTTAGGACAATATTGTTCTACTCAAAAACTGTCAACCACCAACCACCAACTAACAACCACCAACCGCCAACTAGGGCTTGCTGAAAAAGTCTTTTGGTGAGGGTAGGGAGTAGGGAGTCGGGAGTGGGGAGTAGTTCCAGCCTCTTTATTTATATTCTTTTTGCCAGAAAAAATAACAGATGCAAGGATTTTAGGTTTAAAATCCTAATTTCCTTGCACTTATTTACCAATAAAATAGCCTCAAAGCATTGATAAATCAACATTTTTCAGTTATTCAGCAGACCCTAAGTAGAATCTTCTTTCCCCCCTGCTCCCTGCTCCCTGCTCTCCTGCCTCTGACTGACTTATCTAGGCGCTTCTCACAATAATTACCGTGCAATTACTTTGACGGGCAATGGTTTCAGGTATATTACCGTGAATTACCTGTTGCAAGAGTGTTTCACGGGTTGCACCCATAACAATGGCATCAATTTGTTGCTTTTGTGCTAGGGATACAATTGTCTGTGCTACGGAATATGCAGGAATAGTTGTCACTTTAATTTTACGGCTGAATTTTGGTTGTAGATACTGGACAAATTTTTCCAGTATCTTGGTATCTGGTTGTTCTGCGGGTGCATAAACTGTGCATAATTCAATTTTTGGTATTGTTCCCAAAGATGCGAATGCGGGTAATAGTTGCACTGCTTCGCTGACATTGGGACCACCAGCGACGGGTATCAACCAACGATTAAAGTTAGTTTGATCGCCAAATTTCGCCAGAATCACTTCGCAAGGAGCTTGTCTAATTAATGTATCTGCTACCCGGCTAAATATTTTTCCTGGTGTTCCTGTACTACCTTTCCAACCCATAAATAACAAGTCAATATGTCGCTCTTTGATTGTTTCTAAAGTAGCTTCAGCGACATCATGGGTGACTCGAATTTGGGTATGAATGGGGACTCTACTGGCTCTTGCAAAGTCTATTGCTTGGGTTAACAAATTTAAGCCTGCAACCGTACTAATGGGTGTTTCTGCGGGATTACATGTACGGGGAACGACAATTATATGCAAACATTCAAGTTCATATCCTAATTGTTTAGCGATGGCAATTGCTATTCTCAACAGGGATGTGGCAGTCTTCGGATTGCTGAGTAATATTAATAATCTACCACCACCACTGATGGGGTCGCGGGTTTGATAAACTATATAAGATGGTTGGGGTGCTGTTTGGATTCCTGCCCCATCTAAATGGTCTGCTGTTGCCCGAATGATATCACTGCGAGTAATCATTCCCACTAAATGTTTTCCTTCAGTAACTGGTAAGCAGCTGAGATTGTAGCGATTGAGTAGATGTAAAATATGTGCCAGAGTTGCTGTGGGTATAGCCGTCATTGGTGACGGAAACATGATTTCACTAATGGGAATTGACTCGACCAAAGAGTTATCAGTATAGTTAGCTAATTCTTTTTGAGAGATTAGACCCACCAATATACCCCTATCCACCACTGGTAAATTACGATGGCGAGAGCGGGATAATGCTTGAACTGCTTCGACAAAAGTAATTTGACTAGATATGGTTTCTACCCGCCGTTGCATAACATCGGCTGCTGTTAGGGTGGTAAGAATTCCTTCTTTGCCTGATTCTTCTAAATTAATACCTTTCCCTGCCAAAAGCCGATCATATAGGGAGTTGGGAGCGACTATTTCCGCAATCAAATAAGCGATCGCGGAACTAATCATCAGTGGTAATACTATATTAAAGTCCGTTGTCATTTCAAAGACAATGACTATACCTGTGATGGGTACTCGGGTAACTGCGGTAAAAAATGTCCCCATACCTGCCAATGCATAGGTTAAAGGGGCGCTGGCATTGGTTAATAATAGATTTAATTGGATTAATCCAATAAACAAGCCCAGAGATGCTCCCATGATTAGTACTGGAGCGAATAATCCTCCCGGCGCACCTGTGGTGTAAGCTAGCATTGTCAACAGAAATTGAACTGTGAAGGCAAGTAAGGTCAATTGCCAATTAGCTTTACCTCCAATTAAGATTTCTCGCAGTCCTGCACTATCCAGAAAATCATCGGGTAGTAAGGCAATAGTGACTCCACAGATTAATCCTGCTAGTCCTACCCGTAGAGGTAAGGAAATTCGCAGGCGATTATTCAAGTTTAAAGCTGCAATAATTCCATTATTAAAGAGTGCTCCCAAAATTCCTGCCAAGACTCCCATTAACAGATAGAAAGGAATTTCTTGGGGTGAAAATCCTGTTTGGAATGGGGTAATTTGATCAAATACAAATCCTGTACCACCCAACCACCTAGAAACCACAGCACCAATAAAGGAGGCGAGGATTGCTGTTCCCAAGGTAAAACCAGATATATCTTGGAGCAGTGCTTCAACCACAAACAACACACCCGCAATGGGGGTATTAAATCCTGCTGCTAAACCTGCTCCTGCTCCTGCTGCAATGATTTGACGACGATAGTCTGGGGAGGTGGGAAACCAGCGACTAATCTGTGCTGCTAAGGCTGCACCTACTTGTACTGTAGGGCCTTGTCTTCCTAGGGGTAAACCCGCACCTATAACTAAAATACTGCCTACTAATTTTACTACAGATATGCGTAAATTTAAGGGTAAGGGTACTTTTGCTAATACTGCTTTGACGTAGGGAATACCACTACCTGATGTTTCTGAATTACATTGTACTAGCCATCCTGCTAAGATACCGCAACTAAATCCAATGCCCGGTAGTAGCCAAGGGGTGAAGGAATGAACTACATAAACTCGCAATCCTCCTAACCAGCCAATTCCTTGTTTAAGAGCAACTGCGGCAAAAGCTGCCACTAAACCAATCACACAGGCTTCAACAATGGCAAAGTTCTTTGTGGAGTAAAACAAATGACCCGCTAATAATTTACGTCCCTTGTTTGCTCCAGGTAAAATTGTGCGTTTCCACCAATTTTTATGAAAAATCATTAATCAATAACAATCACTGCCTCACCAATGCAATTTCTCACTGATAATTGATAACTGAAATTACAGCCAATAACCCGGAAAAATATAGTGCTAGGCGAAAGTAATAAGTAATAAGTAAAATCAGCGATCGCTATATTGGCAGTGTTTGTGTTAGTGGTAGATATTGATGCGATCGCAGTGTAATCAACCTAATCAGAAGTATACCTCAATGGGGTAGGGTCAAAAGAGGCAGGGGAGCAGGGTGCGGGAGCAGGGAGCAGGGGGCAAGGGGAAAGAAGATTCTACTTAGGTAATTGGCGGTGCAAATTATTTTTCATTGGGACTGCCTCTTCGGTAACAATTCTTCATTATTGTGTTGGTGCCAGGTATCGAAAAGTCCTGATGTGAAAGCTTTTGCCGCAAAATTTGTACCCGCAAAACCTTAGACCACTAAACTTAAGAAAATCTGTTAGTATAGTCTTATTGGTTGCTCTCCCTTTAAAAGCCAAGCACCCACACAGCGCGATTAACGAGCTTACTTGTTACCACGAGTGTTAAGGGGAGCAACAAAGTTAAGTTTAAGTTTAACCCGAAGGGGAGCGACAACGTGTACTGTAGTGGCGTGTTCGGCATATCAAAAAAAAGGCTTGCTTTGATGCAATCCTGGAGTGGCTGTAAATTTTCAGTTTACTTCAGTTTATTATGTTGTTTTTGATAATAACGTGATAGATATTTTTGATGTGCGAATGCGCCCAAATTTAAAATAATATTGCGGTTCTTTGCATTCAAAAATGTGTCGCTTCAAAGCAGCCTCCATGTAAATAAAGGAGGTTAAAATGCAGCAATTGCAAAACAATGTATTCACCCCAAGCGCGTTTGTATTTTGCGAGCGTTTCTTGGGGTTTTTTGTTTCTGACTATTCCCGATTAAATATCACGGGGAAACAATTCCCAGAAAAACGCCTGGTATTTCTCCAGGCGACTCATTATATATACACCTCAATTGTAACTATGTTCGAGTCAAAAAAACGAAAAACATCGCTTTCCAAGAAACCAAAGCGTAAAAATTCACGACTTTGGAGAATACGCCAATTTTGTAAATTTTGGCAACCAATAGCGATGTTTACGACTACAATACTCGTCTTTATGCTGAAGTTAATTCTGATGGTATGGCAAAACTTCAGTCTTAACTAAGGCTGAATGATTTAGAGCGATCGCCTACGGTGATAATATACCATTACTCAGGCGATCGCATATTGCTCAACTTATCAATACTTGTAAATCTAAAATCTAAAATCTAAAATCCAAAATCCAAAATCTAATACCAATTCAAATAATGTTTGCAACATATAAATTCTTCATAAGGGCACGGCACCAGTAAGATAGTTTGATATATTGAAGGATTGTGGATGCCGTGCCCCTACACATCTATCCCATTCTTTTTTCAAAATGGTATAAAATTATTTGATACCCCAGAACAAACCTATGCAGTGGACAGAATTAAGCATTAATACCACCGATGAGGCTGTTGACTGGGTTTATATGCTACTAATAGATGCTGATTATACTGGGGATATTGGCATTACTCCCTACAACGCCACTGATGAAAATTCATCTCCCTGGACATTTACCATTCGTTTATATTTAGATAATAATACCCATATAAATCAACGGATAGATCAAATCGCTCAGTTACTCACACCACTACAACGTACTGGGATGGCTAGCGAACTGGAAATCGCCGCAGTCGAATCAAAACCGACAACAAATACCAATGTTTTCCGACATCGAATTGGTAATCGTTTCCTGATTCTTCCTGCCAATGTAACCAATGAGACTACATCACCTGGGGATATTATCATTAAACTAAAACCATCCCTAGCCTTTGGCAGTGGTTTACATCCAGCGACTATTCTCAGCCTCAAATTGATCGAGAAATATGTCACACCTGGTACTGATGCCTTAGATTTGGGTTGCGGTTCTGGTATTTTGAGTATAGCGATCGCTAAACTGGGAGCATCTGTATTAGGATTAGATAATGATGCGATCGCAGTGCAATCAACCCAATCAGCAGTATCCCTCAATGGTGTAGAACAACAAGTTACTGTTATGGCAGGAAGCCTGGGACATGGTAGTACCTTGGGACATTGGATGGGTGGAGAAACTACAGAAAAAGTGCCAGCGATCGATACTCAACAAAAATTTGATTTAATAGTTGCTAACATCTTTGCCCGCATACATATTGCTCTTGCTAAAGATTATCAACAAGCATTAGGAAAAAATGGCATATTGATTGCAGCAGGGTTTACCAATGATTATGAAGAATCAATCACCACAACGATGGCGGAGCATGGATTTACTGTCATAGATAGGGAACGACTCAACGAATGGGTAGGTATAGCCCTACGGGTAAGTAATAAGTAATAAGTAATAAGTAATAAGTAATAAATATTAGGACTCCTATTTTATTTTTTAACAAAACTCAGTACACTTTTATTCCTTCTTCCCTGTTCCCCGTTCCCTATTCCCCGTTCCCTGTCTCTATGAGTGATTTAGGAATCAAATCAGATTACTATAATAAGTAATAAGTAAGAAGAGTTATTTCTTTCTGGCACGAATAACAATAAACCAAGGATTTTTTGTCAGACATTCACATTCTTCTGGCTGCATTTTCTCAAAATTTCCTGTAGGCTGTGGTTCTAGTAACCTTTCTATAAAAAAGCCTGCCTTATCAAGATTTTGGCTGATTAATGTTAGAGGACGGCGATAAAATTTTACCTTACCAATTTCCCATTCATCCTCCAATAAATCTACTGCAAAATAATCTTCTTTATTGAACAGTTTCCAATCTGTGAAAGGGTGGTGAGTGGAGAATACCAGCACCCCTTGGGGTTGCAAAACACGATAGAATTCATCAAAAGCTCCTTGCCAATCTTTCAAATAATGCATAACTAGGGGACAAACCACTAAATCAAATTCCCCATCACCAGCAAAATTCAATGGTTGAGCTAAATCCCCATGAAGTACGCGAGCGCGATTACCTACTCGTGATTGGGTGATGTTGACAAATTCCTCATTCACATCAAAGCAGGTTAATTTTGCTCCCTGACTAACCAGGTATTCAGCATACCACCCAGAGCCACAACCTACATCCAATACCTTGGTATTGGTGAGGGATGGTAGGAGAGATATAACGGCTGGACGTTCGTAATAAGCATGAATTGGTTTATTTTCTACCATTTGGGCATACTTTTGGGCTATGCCTTGGTAACTGGAACCTGTGTGTTCTGTCATATAATTTTGGATTTTTGATTTGGAAAAATAGATAATTTATTGTTGATATTGGGTTGATTGTTTTACCTATCAATCAGTTTTTTATTCCACTATTTCAAATTCTAGATTATTGTTTTTTAAAAAATCATAGGTAAAGTGATCTACTAGATTTGTATCACTTAATTCCAAGTTATAAAAATCAATAAATCCGTGAGCAAAATGTGGCCCTGCGTGCCAAGTACCGGCTTCTAACTTAATGAAACAATTTCCAGGAATACGGAATGCTGCAATATTTTCCATATCTGGTTGATTAACATTATTATTGGGAGGACAAACAGCAATTAACCATTCTTTGCCCTCCAATGCACCCAAACATTGAGTACATTGTAAGTGGCGGGTTATATTATGAAATTTCAATCCCCGACAGTGCAATTGCATAATATAAAAGCGAGGAGTACCTCTATCTAGAATTAATTGAGCATCCTCTGCATCAAAAGGCTTACCATCCCGGCTAGAAAAAATTACCTGTCCATAGGGACTAAAATTTTCTGG
>JAAUYH010076880.1_pt1 | contig 11330 bp, 6 predicted proteins | sample 7278061 | NCBI WGS metagenome assembly JAAUYH01 (sample SAMN14350203, study PRJNA611818) | marine sediment metagenome | isolation source: surface marine sediment (0.6m) | place: French Polynesia: Moorea | collected 2018-08 | reverse complement strand
TAGTATCCAACACTCTCGAGTAAGGCGGTCCGGAAAACCCAACAATGATTTCGTGGGTGTTGCCTATCAGTGTTCCACTATGGAACGTCCTGCGTTATGTGATCGTCACTACTGTGCTGGTACCTATATTGGAGGTGAGTATTGCTAAAGTTTACAGAATGAGAGCCTTCACTATCGTGCTGTCGGGTGGAGTAGTACGATGGGACGAGCCGAGAGCTGGGCCTTGGGTTCTACATGGAAAGCATTACGGCCGATTGTCAAAATACTTGCTTTATTTCATTGGCTTCGTGTTCGTCGTCATCGAATTGCTAGCCGAATTCGGAGTTGACTCGCAGCAAGCAATGGGGACGCGAGTCGAAAGAATCAGCACTCTCAAGTGTAACTCAGATCTTGCTCCTGTACCGGAAGTCGGGGTTGGAATGAAAGATGAGTGTGGGTATTTTGACGAAGTTACAGCGGCGGAAGAGCAAGCAGAGACTGTTTTTAAAAGCGAGTGGACTCGAGAATCTTGGGTCGAAACCAAACGCGCCCTCTGTTATAGTCTGGGAGCGTGGTGGACAGCTACCTTTGCGAATAATGACTCGATGCTTTTTGACGCTTGTTTAAACGGTAGGCAGGATAGCAAATTCAATTTTTCGTACGTTGTACGAGAAGGAGCAACGAGCTACGTCGAAAACCAAGGATCTAACTTGCGAATCTATGCCAACTACAAGTTCAGATACCCCCTGACCGGGTCGAAAGAATTGCTACGTCGCACCGGAGATTGGAGATACGCGACATCTGCGTTCGCAGAACGTGGCATGTACGCGTCAGGCGAGCAAATCAAACTAAGTTCCGGATTAGTGGCATTGTACGTCGACAAGTTAGATCTCTTCTATGTGAAGGGGTCAGAAAACATGATGTGTGGAGGGAGGTACGACGGCCAAAATTACATCCTGTGTTCATCTCTGCGGAATAGCTCTTCCACTGAGTTTTACGTCGCTGCATATGTTAATCAAACGGAATCACCATCGTCGACAGGCTCGTCCGATGCCATAATGTTAGGTAGGCTTCTTGAAATACAAGGGCTCAGTCTGAGTCCTCTTGAATTTTCACAGGTGCTAGCTCAGAGCACTCTCGCAGACTTGGTTGGGCGAGCTCGTCTCTTCGATGGAGTGGTGATCAATGAAGTTACAAACCTGATTAAGACGGTTCTGCTTGTTGTTAGCACCCGGCCAGAGTCTGCAAAAGACGATCTAATGACTTTCAGTTTGCAAGTAAGACCTACTGTTAACTTACTGTGGATAGTCGGCACGTGTGTAATTTGTCTGGGGTCGATGACGAACTTTGCGCTATCCGGTGCGTTGTGGCGTTTGTTACTGCGGAAGAGCCCAGTCGCAGTTAGGACGCAACTTGAAGCAGGTTTTACGTTCGATGACTCGCAGAGCTATTTGATTGACCTCATGAACAGTGAAAATAACAAGGACGGTCTTTGTCTCAACCCGAACCAAACTGAGATGGGCTTGGTTAACGTCAATACAACTGAAGGAACCAACCACCTCACAGTGGGCTTCTCAGGCAGCGAAGTAGTCAATGGGTTCGTCTTGGGACTACCGAAGAAGCAAGTCGAACCGCTCACGGTTGGAGAAATCATGTCTCCTTGCCCAAAACTATGACAATGTTGAACGAGAGAGCACGAGTATTACAGACGCACTACTGCGGGCAGTTTCTGCCTTGCCCAGAGTGCAGAATGGGGTCTACAATCAATTCATAGATATGTGAATATATGAGAACACAGAAGAGCTAGACCTAGCGCTCGAAGAGGAAGATATCGGCTTCGAATACTTGATCAGTGAAGGGGGCGAGCTCTGTTTCGCATGTCGTCTTAGCGCGGGCGAGTTAATCGAGCGAGTTCGACGTTGACAAAGTATTCAGGCTGGTGGTGGCATTCGGACTGTCAAAACGGGTAAGCCTAAGTTAGGAGGGTCGTAACGGAGTTGCAGTCTTAATTTCGAGTCAGAGCCATTACGTGTACTCTTTGAGCGCCATCGGCCCGAGGCACTAGCGTTACCGCCTCTCCGTGGTGGTCTGTAAGGGTACGAACGAGCTATGTTCAAAGGAATAGATTGCCTACATTCCATTGAGGTTTTGGATGTAAAAGAATGAATCCTTTTCAAACAGCGTGTTTCTTTTGAACCGTAGCCCTGTCCCACTTTCCTGGCATCGACGTCTGGCGGCTCCGGTTGATTTCAAAATTGTCGCTATGGAATTGCAAGACTTTCTTTGGGGAAATGAACAATACCAGCATTGGGCAGTGCCTACTGCGTTGCGATGGTACAGTACAGGTATACGAAGTATAACAAGAAAAGTAGTGATGTAGCGAGGCGAATGAAAGACTGCTCGTATTCCTACTGTACAAAAAACAACAATAGAACGTGCGGAAGGGCTCCCCATGAACAATCATTCGACTGACCCTGAGACTGTTTAACTAAGGCTATTGAAGAATGAAGTTAATGATTAACACACCTATCTACCTACGGGGCCTTTCTACTTCAAGGTCTACGGCGAAGAGCTGAACCTAGGGAGGCCGCCAAATCGTCCTGGCTCATTCTCGACTCATTTTCCATGCGAGCCCAGTTCGCGTTATTCGGAGCGGTTCTTGAACGACGCAGAGCATAATTGCCAGGATCCGTTGGCCGCCTGCCGGGGTCGAACAATGAACGGAATCGTTTCGTACTTTCCGAAATGAATGCGTTAACTGTAATCGGCTCTTCAAGGCCACGCAGATTCGCAAATGTTGCAGAGCCTTGAGTGCGCTCTTGTCGTGTTCGCACATGCGATGGAATAGCCGATAGTCGATGTGGTTCGTCCATTAGAGAACGAGTTCGAGCCAAATTTCGAATCGGTCTATCTGGGATGGATATATCATCTGAAAACGCCGGAACTGAATTGCTTAATCCATTCACCGCGCCATGAAGCACTGGGTACACACCAGGTTCAACGCCATTCCCATCGTGACTTCTGCGTCCTTCGTCCCCTGAAGCCCACGGATAAATATCTTCCTCAAACGCAGAAACTTGTACGTCGTCCAACCCATCTGGCGTTTCGACTGGCAACCCCGGCTCTTGATTGAAATCGGTCGTGGAAACAAATGTTCCGAGACCTCCACTGGTACCAATAGACGGCATGATACGGAAACTCACTCGTGATATAGCACGAACCACAGGTTCAAAACACAATCCTTGTACGATAATGGAGAATACGACCAAAGTGAATGTCATGAAGAAGATTAATTGGCCATTCGTCATATGCCCTGGTACGGCATGAACAACAAACGCATCAGGAATACCCAGTGCAAGTGCGATAGAAATTCCACCTCGCATACCAGCCCATGTGAGTACTGCAATGGTACCACCACGATATTTCACCGCAGGGTGCCGCAACCTCCGACCCGTAGCCCATTCGATAAAGATGATGGTTACGAGCGGAAGGGCAACAGAAACGGCTCTAGCAAAAATCGAGATGCAAATGATGGAGACAACAATCACAATGACGCGGAAGAAGCCCAATGCTTGGGGATTCCAGAACAGTTCAGCAGCTCCAATCATGAGGAAGAGTACAGAGTTGAGCGTTTCGTCGGCGAGCTTCCAAATTTCCCGGAACATGCTGACGTTGCTCTCCACCATTGCGAACTCAACACCATAGTTGCCCACAAACAGGCCGGCAAATACCGATGCCAACGGGATGGATGCATGGAACCAATTGCAGATAAGATTGATATTTCCAACTAGAACGAAGGTAATCATCACTTCAAGTAGAGGATCTTCAATGGATTTGATTGCAGAGTAAGCAACCCATGCAAGGGCAATACCAATAACGGCGCCACCAATACATTCCATCACAACCTTCTGTAACAAGAGAAGTAGGACTTCCCCAGACTGAATATCAGGCTTTTGCACAATTTCCTTAAACACCAAATACAGCACGACTCCCACGGCATCGTTCAGCAGACTTTCACCAAGCACAAAGTACTCTGTACTTTTCGGAAGGAGATCTTTCTTCTCATTTACAATGTTGATGACTGTGACAGGGTCTGTTGGCGAGACAATGGCACCAAACAGTAAGCAGTAAGGAAACTCCATTTCCGAATCCGCCCTCTGCATCAGCAAGTATGTGAGTATGCTCACAACACCAGTCGAGATAGCGGTGGAGAAGACGCTGAGCGCGATAACGGTAGACCAAATACGCTCCAGCATTTGCTTCTTCACTTCAAGTGCAGCGGCGAACAGTAAGAACCCGAGCATGTAGTGAAGCACGATGTCGGGAAAGTCGCGGAGAAAGTCTTGAAAGACGACCAACACATTGCGGAAATAGGGGAGGACGGCGAATGCGCCTAGGAAGCCGGTGAAGACAATGGAGCCAATGGCGATGGCGACGGAACTAGGGAGATTGAAAAAGTGGAAATTGATGACTCGTAGAATAACGGAAAGAGTAAGAAGAATGAGCACTACATCCGACCCGCTAATCTTGAACGCATGTTCGGAACCTGCACCACTTCCAGTAGCTTGTGATGCGGAGCGCACGGCAGATTTCAGTAGCTCCTTGCCAGAAGCAACAGAATCATGGGCAAGCTCAGACAAGACACCCATGGCTTCGACCAGGAAGTTTAGCGAACAGGGCTGGAAGGATATCGGTGCGCACACGTAATCGGAGCTGAGACCGAGCACATGCGATAGATAGATGTGCGACGAGAACAGGGATAGAACAGGACGTTTCGACGGAGGCAAAATAGAAATAGAGTCGAGGAAATGGCAGATAGATTTCGACGAACGAATCAGAACGGAGACTGGTGGCCCAGAACTAGGAAAAACCCGGGTGTGGCTAGGTCAGGCCCAATTGAACGGTGTCCCTGATTGAGATAGACAATGCAGTGTGGCTCGAATCGGGGATAGAAGTGTGGGCGATGTGCGCACGACAAGAGAAGAGGAAAATTCCCTTCCAACTCAAGTCGTGGGCAAGCAGAGTCGGCGGTGGGTAATCGGTGTGTGGCGTGAAGGTGATACTATACCCCGACGCAAGACTGGCACATAAAAGAATTCAACGGACAAGTTACAGTCACTACACCGCACCGTACATTCTGCCAAATAATTGGTCGATATAAAAATTAACTGAATTAAGTATAGGACCCGAGCTAATAGCCGCTTTTCTTAAAGAATCGCGTGCAGCCCGCCGTCTGACCTTTCGTGCACCACTTCTGCTCCCGATAACGACGACTCGTAGTCCGAAGCGACATGCTACCAACTGGCATCTTCGCTTTGCATTCCTCGACTTATTCAAGATGACATTCTTGTTCCTCCGATTCCTCGATCCGTCTGCGCAAACTTTGGCGATGCTCTGCAATTCTTTCTTCCGTTATGGCGCCTCGTAGTGTTTCAAGTATGGTTTGTTTGATTTTTGACGACGCATCACCGTGAACGTAATTCCATCTGGTTCTACTTCGACCCTTTCGCGACACATCCCCACAATCCATCCTGTTCACCAGACTGTCGATATCTCAGTCTTCATTGTTGGTCCTCGCATTTCGTTCCTTGTCTACTTCTGTTGGATGGTAACTATCCAACGCCCACCACTACAGTACAGTACTGCGCAAACTGCAAGCATACAGTTTCCGTTGGGAAATCAGTGCCGCTGATTCCGATTCTACGCCAACCCTCGAAGCAACCACAAGAAGCAGGTTCTTTTGCTTCTTGCGTTTCTCACGCTCGGTCGCGTTCCATCTCGTGCTGATGGCCGATGGAGCCAGAAAACGTTAGACCGGAAATTGGAAATGACTAATTTCTTCTTTTGGGGCAAGTGGATGGCGTTAATTGGTTGTATTAGCTAAATTATTATACGTTCAAGCCTTGCTGCACCATGTATTATACAGTCCGTACTCGGCTGCTCTCGCACACCTAATCTTGCTTCCGCAAGCCTTTTTTGTACAGCAACGCGCCCTTGGTTCCTAGCGTGCCTCCGGACCCGGCACCAAGTAGCGCTTTTGAGTGCGGCTTGTGGTGTTTCTCGACCAAGGTGCTGCAACTACCCCAAGAGTTCCGACTAACGATCATTTACTCCTCCATCACCTCGTCTCCTCATCACCATGGCCTCTAACAGTAGCGGCGGAGCCCCCGGGTCGTCCGGGAATCCACCTCTTCCACTCTACTACCAAGGCATTCCGAAGGACCTCGGGAAGAAGCGCGAACCCGCTCCTCGCTACACCCCCAAACTCGACAAGTTCGGCATGAATCTCCTTAACAACATCAACCGTAAGCAAAAAGCTGCGAGAGAGAAACGCATTGCCGAAGAGAGGGCGAGAGCGAGAGCCGCAGAAGAAGCGAGGAGACAAAAAGAGGAAGAAATTCGTCTTGAAAAGGAACAAGCGGCGAGGGCGCTCATCGCCAAGTCGACCAACTCGCAGCGTTCGCGGGGTCGTTCATCCTTCGAATCCTTGAAGAACGACAAGAGTCGTTCTGTGATTACGAAGCGGCGTGCCAGCGCTCCTGCGCGAGGCAGGCGTCGAAAGAGTAAGAAAGGTGACTCGGATGATGATGAGCCCAGGATTATTCCCATGAAAGGGATGGAGATTGTGACGAGGAAGAAGAAGCAGGTGGTGAACCCGAAAATCAGGAACACCTCCGATTACTCGGATCTGTTCGGAGATGATTACCTTGTTGGTGCGGACGTGGAAGCAACTCGCGCGTTGGCGAAAACATCGAAGGCAGAAACGGAGCGAGTTCGCGCAGCGGAGGAGCAGAGGAAGATGGAACGCGAGAAAGCTCGTAAGCGAGGAGAGGAATTCGATCGAATGAAGATGCAAATGGAAAGGAGCGGAGAACTGAAGACGAAAGCGGGGCGCGAGAAACTTCGCAGACTGCGCGACCAGTTTCAATCCGAGGATTATGAATCCGTGAGCATCAATAATTCCACCGCCGTCGCCAAAGCGCCGAAAACCAAGAAAGCCCGTCAGATTGCCGAAGCGGCGTCGATTGCGTCGAAGAAGGCGGCTCTGAAGGCGCGGCTCCAGAAAATGGTTGCCGAACCGGAATTCGCGAAATTCGAGTCGAAGGCAGATGGTCGCCGTCCTGCGTCGAGTGCAAGCCAACCCCCCCGCAAGCGCAGTCGTGTCTATAGTGACGACGAATATGACAGCTATGAGGATGATGAGCCTCGTCGCCGACCCGCCAAGAAGTTGAAGAAAAAGCGTCCGGTATACGAAGATACGGACGAAGATGATGAAAGCGATAGCGATCGTGGCGGTCGTTTCTTGACCGACTTTGCCGAACTCGAAGAGGAGGAGGAACTGAGCCGCCGAATTGGAGAACTAGAAGACAAGCGTGAGCTGAAGGCCGAAGCGAAGCGCAAGCGTGAAAAGGCCGCGCGACGCAGAGCGGCGGGATTGGACAGCGACGACGATTAATTCCAAGTCGAAAGAATCCAACGCCTGCAACCAAGAAGAATCCCTCTCTGAAACCTAGGGCTTTAACCACTGTGTTCGTCACCACCGTTAGTTTCATGCATCACTCAAGTTGCCATAGGGGACTCCCAACTTGAAGCCCGTGACGGTAGCTCACACGCAGATCTTGTTTCCACCTTATTTTTAATACCTATTCAAGCCGTTCGTTCTTTGTGTTTCTATTGTCCATTACCCAAGATCGCGAAGATGATAAATGTACCGGCTTCCGTCCCAAAGGCAATCTGAAGTGTACGAAAAAATTTTGGAGCACGTAAAATAAATCGTCCTTTCTGGACTTTAAGATGTTGACGACGATGGACTAGCGCGAATAGCTTGCCGATACGACTTGATTGCTGACTTCGCTTCGAGAACAATGGCCCGACCTAACGCACGTTCACGCTCGTCTCGAAGTGCGAGCAAATGTCGTTCCATGGCCGCAACTCTTTCTTCAAGCGTGGTCGTTTGCGCTCGTACAGAATCGAGGGGTTCAGTTGCCCGCTTTTTCTTTTCCAGAACCGACTTCCGAAAGTCTTCTTGGAGGTCGGCCGTGTACCACTCGATGGCGCAAACATAGCCGTACGCACAGGCAGGCGGAATCATCGCATAAAGAAAATTCCGAAGATGCCAGTCCCATCGCCACAGGTAGCGCCCGTCTCGAATTGTCCCAGCTAATGGGTGATTCGGACCCACAGGTTTGAACACCGAACGGAAAACCTCGGCGTTCATCCCCTGGTTCCCGCCATGCGTGCTGAGATTACGCGATTTTAGCAAAGAGTTTGAAACAACTCTTGTTCTTGCGAAGTCAGACAGTCTTGGCATGGTAGCGGGGGATGAAATAGGAAAGAGTACAGTTGCTGTTGAAATGGATCGACATTGATGAGCTTACAGTCGAATCTCGAGCAAGATGGGTATGGGAACAAAGCAACGGCCGCACGAGTGAGGTAATCCAAGGCGCTGGCACGCTACAGTAGAAGTCATCACGACATCTTTTCATGGCTTGTTTCTATAAGTGCCATGAGATAACGCTTCCCGATGACGCGATATCCCCCCATTTCCTCGTGATGTAAGGCACTGTGTTCTAAAAGAAATCCCTCTCACCTGCTCTTATGGACGTGCTTGTCCCGTCGCTACCCGAGGGAACACAGAGGTGGGATGGAGAAGGTGACTGTGGAAAGCTTGTTCCCTGAGGGAAGCGGTGGGGAGAGCAGTCGTTCGGGACAATCAACTTCGACGATTGATTCCGACCCGAAGGCAACACGCATATGGGAGGACCGCTTCCGCAGACGACGCACGTTTGCGTTTGTCGAGAGCTACTTGTCGTCGAACGCATTCATCCTCGTGTTTCTATTTATATATGTTCACGCCTTGTTCTTGATGTATGTTTGGGGCGCACGTGATGAGTACGTGCATTCTGCTGGCAGACCTTTCCAATGGGTGATTACCATAGCGCGTGGGTTCGGGTACACCATCAACTTGACCTGCGCGCTTGTCATCCTCCTAGCAGCAAGACTGTCGTTCACAATGCTACGAGAAACAGCACTGAACCGAATACTTCCCTTCGACAAAACGTTCCCCGCGTTCCATATCATCGTCGGGTACAGCATCCTCGCCGCGGTTGCTGGGCATGGCCTGTTCCACATGATTTGGATTGCAGGCTGGAATCAATGGAAGCCTGGGCTGTGGGCTATTAACATGTGCGTCGCAACCGGTTTTATTCTTGCCAGTCTGTTAGTTCTGATGGTGGCGACCGCGGGGCACAAGTTCAGGACGAAGAACTTTTCGGCGTTTTACGCGATTCACAATATTGGCGCCGCACTGTTCTTCGTACTACTCGGACTCCATGGAATGTACAATCAAGTGCCGTACACTTGGAAATGGATTATAGGACCAGTGGGGCTGTACTTAATCGACAGGCTGGTAAGAAAGCTTGCTACTTCGCAGGTATCGGTTGCATTGACAAGTCGCAACTCCGTTATCAAGGGACCCGACGTGCTCAAGATATCCATCCCGAAGAGCTTCAATTATAAGGCTGGTCAATATGCTGAAATCAAGGTGCCGTCCATTAGCAAAACCGAGTGGCATCCTTTCACCATTGCGAGTGCGCCACATGAGGCGGAGATGACCTTCTTCATCAAAGCGGTCGGCGACTGGACCAACGCGCTGTACAAAGCTTTCATGGATCGAATCGATGAGTTGGAAACATCCAAACTGCCAATACTAGTTCGTGGACCGTACGGCGCGCCCGCACAACACATTGGGGGTTATGAGCGAATCGTACTCGTGTCGGGTGGGGTTGGTTCTACCCCATTCTCTTCTATCTGCCGAGAACTTCATCACTACATCGAGCAGCAGACCGATGATCACGACGACCGTTTGCACAGCCCCAACGATGGGCACCTGGAGAGCAAGCTGTCGGTAGCTTTGAATCGCAAATTCTCTGTGCAGTATGGAGACCCCAAGGTACCCACGAAAGACGCCAAGGTGAAAGAACTAATGCAAAAGGAACTGTTGATGATGACCGATGGGATGACGCCGAAGCCACAGAACCCGTCCAAGTTTCACCGTATGGACTATAGCGACTTGTTCCCCGCGAACGTGACCACCCCCGGCGGTTATTTAGGGGACCGTGCGAGGCAGGGCTCATTCATGCCTTCATTGCCACCCAAAGCGAAGCTGCAACGGAAGCCAAGCGTTCGACGAAACATTGGTTCGTCTTTCATCATGAGCAAGGGTGACAGCAGGAACTTGTTGAGCGATGGCCCCGACTCGAGCAGTAGCACCATGTTGCGAGCGAAAGAGGATTTCGAGGATAAGATGTTGCACCTCGACGACAAGGACGTCGCGGTGGCAATGGGGCAGAATCTGGGCGGAACCACGACGGCTACTCAACGTTTGCTCGGTGTGCTACACAGCATCTTCCTCAACTTGGCGTTATTCTTCGTGCTACTCACGAGGCTAGTTATTGTGGGGTACGCCCACATTTTCGACGTTTTCAAGTTTCGTCTCACCACGTCCGAGTTCTCGTTCACGGGTGCGCGTTGGCTATTTATTACGGACTTGGTGTTGTGCGTTATAGTGACTACGATCGTGACCACCACAGTCATGTTAGAGCTGTCCGAGTTGGGCTCGCACTTCTTCAAGGTCCCGGGCCAGTTGACAGACTTGTTCTGTCTTGTTCCGTTGTCCATTGCATCGCTCGTACTGGAAATCGTGATTCTCAACAGGCAAACAAATGATGTGGAAAACTCGCTTCTGGCCGCTATCTTGTTCACCGCGATTCTACCGGTTACTGCGATTTTCCTCGGACTACGCTTGCATCGAATTGTTGGAGCTCGCGTCATGCTAGCGGACCCGATTGGCGATGTCGCGTATCACAAGGTTCGTGCGGTAGACTTTATTTGGACGACCAAAAACGCGGAAGACGACGCGTGGTTGTTGGAACGACTGATCCCGATCACGGATAAGACGAAACTGCGTTTACATCGGTACATCACGCGGGGTAGCCCGGAAGATGGTGGCTCTGATAAGATGCATGACGACAAGGCGCTGCAAACAAACTACGGCCGCCCCGATTGGGATACGTTGTTTCGCATCATCGCGCAACGTTCGCCGAGTATGAGCAAGGTTGGCGTGTTCTTCTGTGGTCCCAAGGGTATGGCGAAGAGTGTTCAGGCGGCGCTTATCAAGGCCCAGACATTAACAAACCTTCGTGGTACTTATCTTGGTTTGGGCAGCGACAAGGAACTTAAGACTGAACTTGACCTCGGTGACGTTCAGTTCGACTTGGCGAAGCTCCGTAGGCGCGGTAGCTACATCCGATTTGTTTTTCGCGAGGAGAACTTTGGCTAGGCGCCGACTC
>JAAUYH010224509.1_pt1 | contig 11331 bp, 12 predicted proteins | sample 7278061 | NCBI WGS metagenome assembly JAAUYH01 (sample SAMN14350203, study PRJNA611818) | marine sediment metagenome | isolation source: surface marine sediment (0.6m) | place: French Polynesia: Moorea | collected 2018-08 | reverse complement strand
GTTGTCGGATTTGAGAATAGTGAGCATTGCTCCCGGCCTCAGGTTACCCGCGACCCTCGACAGTTCGCTGGCGGAGTAGCAGCTTCCATCGACTGTCAAGCTACCACCATTTCTTGCGATCCGCGAAAGTTCACCCGCCGATTTGTTGCTCAGCATCAAAGCACCTCTTTACAGTCCTATCCGCCATCCCAACCGCCACACGACGGCCAGAAGGAACGCCGTGCCGAGTGCAATCGCAAGCGCCCATTCGCGCCAGGTCAAGCGTCCAGCTTCTCCATGACCGCGTCGGGGATTTCGTAATTGCCCCACACCGTCTGCACGTCGTCGTCATCGTCGAGCGCGTCGATCAGCTTGAGCAGGGTGCCTGCCCCCTTCTCGTCCATCTCGACCGTAAGGTTGGGCTTCCATGCCAGCTTGACTTCCTTGGCTTCGCCCAGCGCCTTTTCGAGGTTCGACGAAACTTCGTGCAGGTCTTCGGCGGCGGTCCAGATCTCATGGCCGTCTTGCGAAGAGGAGATATCTTCGGCGCCGGCCTCCAGTGCCGCTTCAAGAACGTCATCTTCGCTGCCAGCTTCGGCTCCATATTCGATGTATCCCAGCCGCTCGAAACCGTGCGCAACCGATCCCTCGGTGCCGAGGTTTCCGCCATTCTTGCTGAATGCGGTGCGCACGGCGGTGGCGGTGCGGTTGCGGTTGTCGGTGAGCGCCTCGACGATGATCGCACTGCCGCCGGGGCCATAGCCTTCGTAGCGGACCTCTTCGTAGTTCTCTTCGTCGCCGCCGCTGGCCTTGTCGATCGCGCGCTGGATATTGTCCTTGGGCATCGACTGCGCCTTGGCGTTGTTGACCGCCAGCCGCAGACGTGGATTCATGTCGGGATCGGGCGCGCCCATCTTCGCCGCAACCGTGATTTCGCGGCTGAGCTTGGAAAACAGGTTGGAGCGTTTCTTATCCTGCGCACCCTTGCGGTGCATGATGTTCTTGAATTTGGAATGGCCTGCCATGGGAACTCTTCGAAATTGGATCTGATCGTTGCGCGCAGCCGTAGCGAAGGCCGCGCCGCGCGACAATTCCCTACGGCGCGATATCGAAATGCAGCGCGGTGAGTTCGCCGTGCGACAGCTTGCGATAGAGCGCCTGCGCGGGTTCGTCCTCCGGCATCGTCTCGGCCTGGACGAACACGGTCGAGGCCCCCAGCTCGCGCGCGATCCGGCGTACTTCGCCGATCATCGCGGTGGCCGCGCCAAGGCGGCGATGCGTTTCGAGAACGGCCAGGTCGTAGATGTACAGTTCGCAGCGTTCCTGTTCGAACTTGGGCAGAACGTAGCCGGCCAGCGCGCCGACCGCTCGCCCTTTCACTTCCGCGATCACGGCGATGTTATGAGGATTGGCGAGCCAGGCGCTTGCGTAATCGTCGCCTGGAGGAGCGTCGGCGTAGTTTTCCGGCTCTTCAAAAACTTCCGAGAAGATCGCATTCATCGCCCGGAAGCCGGGGAGATCGCCGTCCCCCAGCCGGCGGACCGAGACCATCGGTCAGACCTTCACCGCCGTCCCGCTCGCGCTGACCATCAGCATCGAACCGGTGTCGCCGATCACTTCGTAGTCGAGATCGATCCCTATAACCGCGTTGGCGCCGCGTGCGGCCGCTTCGGCCTGAAGCTCCTCGATCGCTTCGTCGCGCGCCCGTTGCAGGATCCGCTCATAGCTGCCCGACCGTCCGCCGACGATATCGCGGATATTGGCGAACAGGTCGCGAAACAGGTTGGCGCCGACGATCACCTCACCGACGACAATGCCGCAATATTCCTGGACCGGCCTGCCTTCGATCGACGGTGTGGTTGTGACGATGACGCCGCGTGCGTCTTTCCATTCTCCTGACATTGATCGCTCCTCGTTGGTTTTCTTCCAACCGTCTAGGTCAGGGCGGGGGGAACTTCAAAGACTGTCTTCGTCCCCAGGAATGGCCTTTGGTTCAGGCGAATTCTTCTTCGACTCGGGTCGCGGATTGGACCAGATCGACGAACAGCGCGACGGACAGCAGGCTGAGGCACCAGGAATAGAAGGCATAGCGCACGCTAAAGGCGGCATCGACGACCCAGGGTTCGGCCTGCTCCAGCGCATAAGTGAGCCAGTAGGACACGAAGAAATCGCTCGACGAGATGGCGAAGTAGAGCAACAGGATCCCGCCGCGCCGTTGCCATACGAAGCGGGTCGACTCACCGAGGGTCGGTGCGTGGCGCCCGCAGATCAAGGCCGTCTCCCAAACGAATACGCCAAGGAAGAACGGAATGATCAGCGTTTCGATCAGGAATTCCTGCCATTCATAGTCGAGATAAAGGAACGAGTCGGGCAGAAACACGATCGAGGCCGTAAGGCCCAGCACCGCCAGGCCCACCCGGATGACGGACAGCAGGATGGAAACGACCGTCCAGGTCGCCCAGCGAGGTCGCTCCATCGCGACAGCGCCCTTCAGCATGATCCGCACAACCGGGAACGCGAAGGCGGCGTAAGTCGCCAGCCCTACAAGCTCGGTCACGGCCCTGAACGAGAAGTACCCGTAATCGGCGATCGCGCGGTCGACGTAGTGAAAGACGACCGCGTTGACGGCGAACAGCGCGAGGGCGCCGATCCAGCCGACCGGATGCTTCAGCAGCTCGGCATATATTCGCAGGGTGGCCACGAGCCCGGCCCCGCGCTCAGCCCATACCCAGCGCGGCCTTGTAGGTTTCGAGAATCGTTTCCTGCTCGCTCCGGTCGTCCGGCTTCATCTTCCGCAGGCGCACGATCTGGCGCATGATCTTCGTGTCGTAGCCGACCGCTTTCGCCTCGGCATAAACATCGCGAATATCGTCGGCGATGCCTTTCTTTTCTTCTTCGAGGCGTTCGATGCGCTCGATCAGCAGGCGCAGGCGGTCGTCGGTGGCTTCGGCCATCTCGCTATGTCTCCGAATGAATGAGAATCACTTGACGCTTCGGATACGCGGATGGCCCCGAACGCAAAAGGGGGCTTTCCACAAGGCGGGAAAACTCAGCGAAGATCGGGTTTGTTGCGCGTGAGGCTGCGCTCCATCGCGGCAATCTGCTCTTCGGTGGCGGGCGTTTGTTTCGTCGTTTTCCATTCGTCCATCGGCATACCGTGGATCAACGCGCGCGCGGCGGCCTTATCGCCTTCATATCCGGCATCGCGAATCCAGTCGGCCAGGCAATTGCGGCAAAACCCGGCAAGCCCCATCAATTCGATGTTCTGCGCATCGTGGCGATGGCGCAAATGACGGACCAGCCGGCGGAAGGCAGCGGCTGCCTGGGCATCGTCAAGCTGGTCGAGCGGATCTGAAATCGAATTCATGGCGACATTTCCTTGAGTTGCAAAACGGCTGTGTCATAGCTCCTCGTAACCGGACGAAGGGGTCTTTGGGTGCTATGATCAAACGTGATGCGGCAAGGATCGACCCACGCGGTCGCAAGGTCAAGATATTGGCGACGATCGGCCCTGCCAGCCGTTCGCCGGAAATGCTGCGAAAGCTGTTCAAGGCAGGCGCCGATGCCTTTCGCCTGAATATGAGCCACGGCAGTCACGCCGATCACGAAGGAACGATCAAGTCGATCCGCGCGCTCGAAAAGGAATTCGCCCGCCCAATCGCTATCCTCGCCGACTTGCAAGGGCCCAAACTGCGGGTCGGAACGTTCAAGGATGGCAGCGCCGTCATCCGCCATTCGGGCCATTTCACGCTCGATCGCGACGAAACGCCGGGCGACGAAACGCGCGTTTGCCTGCCCCACCCCGAGCTGTTCGGAATATTGGAGCGCGGTCAAAGGCTGCTCATCAATGACGGCAAGATCCGGCTGGTCGTCAAGGAAGCGGACCAGAACCGCATTTTCTGCACCGCGGAAGTCGGCGGCGTGATCTCGGACCGCAAGGGCGTGAACGTGCCCGATGCCGAAGTTCCGATCCCGGCGCTGACGGACAAGGATCGCAAGGACCTGGCATTCGCCGTCGATCACGGTGCCGACTGGATCGCACTCAGCTTTGTCCAGCGACCGGAAGACCTCGCCGAAGCGCGCAAGCTGATCGGGACCAATGGTCGCCAGGGGCCGGCTTTGTGCGCGAAGATCGAGAAACCGCAGGCCGTAAAGCGTCTTGGCGAAATCATCGAACTTGCCGACGGCATCATGGTCGCCCGCGGCGATCTCGGCGTCGAACTCGAACCGCACGAAGTGCCGCCGCTGCAAAAGCGGATGGTCAACGCCACCCGCATGGCGGGCAAGCCGGTGATCGTGGCGACACAGATGCTGGAATCAATGATCGAAAGCCCCACTCCGACACGCGCCGAAGTGTCCGATGTGGCGAATGCGGTGTACGATGGCGCCGACGCCGTCATGCTGTCGGCCGAAAGCGCGGCCGGAGACTGGCCGGAAGAATCGGTCGCCATGATGAATTCGATCGCCACGCAGGTCGAAAACGATGTCGACTACAAGGAACGCGTGCGCTTCCTCGAAACGCCGCCCGATGCGACGACCTCCGACGCGCTCGCCCATGCCTGCATGACCATTGCCGATACCGTGCCGATCAGCGCAATCACCGTTTTCACGTCGTCGGGATCGACGGCGCGCCGGGTCGCCCGCGAACGTCCTGATACTCCGATGCTGGTGTTGACACCCTCGACCCGCACCGCCCGCCGCGTAGCGCTGTTATGGGGGGCGCATGCCGTTGCGACCAAGGATATCGGCAGCTTCGAAGAGATGATCGGCAAAGGCAAGCGCATGGCGCTGCGGCATGGCTTCGGAGAGGCGGGAAGTCGGCTTATCGCCCTGGCCGGAGTGCCGTTCGGGACGCCGGGCTCGACCAACCTGCTGCACGTCGTGACGCTCGCCGGAGACGAGTTGGAGAAACATGAGGGGTAGCGATCTGCCAAGACAAGTCCGTGTCCGGATCGAACCTTTGCCTGCTGCGTTGAGTGACAAAGGATAATTTGCCTTGCGCGCCAAAGCGCTTAGCATTCACCGGAATTCAAAGCAGGAGTCTGAAAATGCTACGATCCCTCTCCCGACCGATCCTGACAATAGCCGCGTCCGCGACGCTGCTAAGCGCTTGCGCAGGCGAAAACGCGAGCGAGGGAGAGGCCGGATCGCAAGCCGCCGAAGAGCCCGCCATCATCGATGTTCGCCAGACCAATCTCGAAGAGATCGGCGATGCCTTCAAGGCAATCCGAGGCCAGCTCGAGGGGGAAAGCCCCGACTTTGCAGTGCTTGAAACGCAGGCGACCATGATCAACGCGAATGCGCAGAAGGTTATCGATCACTTTCCCGAAGGCACCGGGATGGATGCCGGTTTCGACACCGAAGCGTTGGCGACGATCTGGGAAAGGCCCGAAGATTTCGCCGCCGCGCACCAGGCACTGATCGAAGCGAGCGAAGGAATGGTCGCCGCTGCGCAGTCGGGCGATGCCGCGACGGTGCAAGCGCAAGTGGGCGAGCTCGGCAAGTCCTGCAAGGGTTGCCACGACAACTTCCGGGTCGACGACGACTAACCTGATGAGCGAGTCGGCGAAGCAGGCGCCGTCACCCAAACGCACGGTAGACGTGTGGGACTTGCCGGTGCGACTGTGCCATTGGGCCTTCGCGCTGCTGGTCCCCGCCATGTGGTGGACAGCGGAAAACTCCGAATGGGGGTGGCACAAGCGGCTGGGCCTGCTTCTTCTCGGACTGCTCCTGTTCCGAATTGTCTGGGGGGTCGTCGGCTCGCCTACGGCGCGCTTTGCCTCCTTCGTGCGCGGGCCGGCCGCCATCCTGGCCTATCTGCGAAGCGGATCGAACGGCGCGATCGGGCACAATCCGCTCGGGGCGGTGAGCGTTGTCGTCCTGTTGCTGGCCATGCTCGTACAAGTGAGCTTGGGCCTGTTTGCGGGCGATCCCTTCGATGGCGCGACCGGACCGCTCAACCCGCTTGTGGGAGTTCTGACGGCCGACATGCTAACCGACTGGCACGAGACGTTCTTCGATGCGATCGTCGTCCTGATCGGCCTGCATCTGGCGGCGATCGCCTATTACGCGGCGATCAAGCGCAACAACCTGATTGGGCCGATGATCGGCGGCAAACGCACCGTTGAGAGCGACGTAGTGGGTAATGCACCGGCGATGTGGAAGGCGGTGCTTCTTTCGATGGCTATTGCGGCGGGAGCAACCGCGTGGATTGCCGTCGGCGCGCCGCCGCTCGGTTGAACAGCCCTAGCCTGCCGCCGCACGCTCGAGCCTGCGCCGCGCAGCCTCTTCTCCGATCAAAGGCAGCAATTCGCCCATATCCGGGCCGTGATTCATACCGGTGAGCGCCTGCCGCAGGGGCAGGAACAGCCCCTTCCCCTTGCGGCCGGTCTTGTCCTTGAGCGAAGAGGTGAGGTCGCGCCACGGGTCTGCGCTCCATGCAAGCACCGTCGCGGCTTGACCGAGATAGGCTCTGTCTTCTTCGGCGAACTCAACCCGCTCGATCGGCCCGGTGACCAAGCGCCACCATTCGCCGACTTCGCCGACGGTCGAAATATTGGGCTGGACCGCATGCCATCCCGCTTCGTCCATTCCATCGGGCAGGCGATCCTTTACTTCGTCGAAGGGCATGGCGTGCACGATGGCGGTGTTGACGCGTTCCAGTTCGGCATCGTCGAACTTCGCCGGTGCCCGGCCGAAGGTCGAAAGATCGAAAGTCTCGAGCAGCACCGCGCCATCGACGATCGGTTCGACCGGCAGCGAAGTGCCCAGCCGTGCCAGCAACGCGATGATGGCCGCAGGTTCGATCCCGCGTTCGCGAAAAGCCTCGCAACCGAGCGATCCAAGGCGCTTGGAGAGCTTGCCTTCCTTGCCGACCAGCAGCGCTTCGTGAGCGAAATCCGGAGGGGTTGCTCCCATCGCGTGGAACATCTGGATCTGGACCGCGGTATTCGACACGTGGTCCTCGCCGCGAAGCACCTGCGTGACGCCCATATCGACATCGTCGACCGTGCTCGGCAGCATATAGAGCCACGATCCGTCGGCGCGGCGGATGACGGGATCGGAAAGCTGGGCGGGATCGAACTTCTGCTTTCCGCGTACACCATCGTCCCAGCCGATGGGTTTATCGTGATCGAGTTTGAAGCGCCAATGCGGTTGGACCCCGTCGGCCTCTTTCGCCGCCCGCTCTTCTTCGGTCAGCTTCAGCGCCCCGCGATCGTAGATCGGCGGCAGGCCTCGACCGAGCAGCACCTTGCGTTTCAGCTCCAGTTCCTGCTGGGTTTCGTAGGCCGGGTAGATACGGCCCGCAGCCCGCAAGGTATCGAACGCCGCTTCGTAGCGGTCGAGCCGTGCCGACTGGCGTTCCTCGCGATCCCAGTCGATGCCGAGCCAGGCCAGGTCTTCGCGAATTGCCGCAACGTATTCCTCCCGCGACCGCTCGGCATCGGTGTCGTCGATCCGCAGCACGAACTGGCCACCCGCTTTCTGCGCGAGCATCCAGTTATGCAGGGCCGTGCGGATGTTTCCGACATGGAGCCGTCCGGTCGGGGAAGGGGCGAAGCGAGTGACTGTCATGGCTCGTCCGGTAGCCAGCGCAGCGATTTGTCGCAAGGTGCAGCGAACGGGATCAGGTGCAGCGCGATTCTGCCGCGACGAGCGCGAAGACTGCATCCCAAAGTCGGTGCATCCGGGTCGGCCGGATCAGGCCGACAATTGCGTCTTCAAATGCCATGCGATCGCGATGAACTGCAGCGTCGAGCAGATCTGCAATCGTCGCCTCGTCGTAGGTCAGGAGGCTGCAACAGAAACGCGAGACCTGGAGGTTCTCCGGCCAGGTCGAACCGATGGCTTGCGACAGCGCGATCGCCTTGGCTGCGACTTCAACGCCGCCCAATCTTGCGGCCAGTTCCGGTACCGGATCGCGCCCCGCCCGTTCGTGCACGGCAATCAGTCGCAAAGAATAGACGAACCGGGCTGCGATGGGCCCGCAATCCTCGATCCGCCGAGGAATCGCCAGTTGCGCAATTGCAGAATGAGAATGGGCGGACGGAATTCGTTGTTTTGCCATGAGCCTCCTTGGCGCCGAGTGCGCGCGCTGGAGTACTGGCTACTCTAATTGCGAACGCGTCGCAATAGCGATATGCCGATCCTCATCACTTCGGTTTGATGACGAACCGGTGCTGGATGTAGAGGAACACCTCGGTTTCGCTCGATTGCTGCCAATACAGGTCCGAATCGAGCCCGCTGATTTCGATCCCGTAATCCGATCCGAACTTGGCCGCATAGGACCTCGCTTCCTGGGCAACCGTCTGGACCACATCGATGCGGTATTGATCGGGATCGGTGATCGCCAGGCTGGTCTTGCCGGTATCGACATACGAACGGCCGTTGGCCGGGATCGATTTCACGAAGGGCACGATCCGCTTGTCCGCCTCTTCGACGCTGTCGATCTGGCCGCCGACCGGCAGGCGTGCATAGATCGTCACGCGGGTCGTATCGGGCCTGCTGCCCCGCCCATAGGTGAGGTCTTCCAGCGTTTCCAAAGTCAGGGGAGAGAGCGTGTAGTCGCCTGCGACGAGGGCGATACCCTGCTCCTGCGCGGCGGCGATCGTGGCCCTCAGCATCGTGGTGACTTCTTGTCGCCGGATATTGGAGTCGCGCGAATCCGAACTGACGTAAAGCGGCTTCACGAAGAAATCCGCCTGCCGGGTCAGGCCGATGGCCGACACGTCGTTGCCGAGATACTGGTTCGTAGTGCTGCGATCCTGCCGCGACCCGGTGACGACGACCTGGGCATTGGCGACGGCCGGCACGGCGAGCCCCACTGCGGCGAGTGCCAGGATATGCTTGTTCATTGACTGTCCCTCCATCCGAAAGGGCCAGCGTAGCATTGTACGGTTTTGCTGGAGGCTGAACGGTTCACAGGCGATCGTCGCGCTCATCGCCCAGCAAGAAAAACCCCGCCGAAGCTCTGGGCTCCGGCGGGGTCCTCTTGTTCAACGCACGATTGCGCGGTGTGGCTTACTCCGCTGCGGGGGCCTCTTCGCCGCCGCCCATCGCCGCTTTCATCGCTTCCTCGGAAGGAACCGCATCGGCTTCGGGCTCCGGCTCGGCTTCGTTCGCGGCAGCCAGCGCTTCCTGCTGCTTCTTCCACTGCGCCTTGAGCGCAGCGTCGCGGCTGGAAGCGGTGACGCGCATGCGGTTCATACCGGCACCGGTACCCGCCGGGATCAGGCGGCCCACGATCACGTTCTCCTTGAGACCGATCAGCGTGTCCTGCTTCCCTTCGACCGCCGCCTGCGTCAGCACGCGAGTGGTTTCCTGGAACGAAGCCGCCGAGATGAAGCTTCGGGTCTGCAACGACGCCTTGGTGATGCCGAGCAGAACCGGGGTTCCTTCGGCGGGTTGCTTACCCTTGCCCAGCTTGGCGTTGTATTCGAGCATCTCGGCCAGATCGACCTGCTCGCCCGGCAACAGGGTGGTGTCGCCGCCATTGGTGATCTCGACCTTCTGCAGCATCTGGCGAACGATCACCTCGATGTGCTTGTCGTTGATCTTCACGCCCTGCAGTCGGTAGACTTCCTGGATCTCGTTCACGAGATACTCGGCAAGCGCTTCGATCCCCATCACTTCGAGGATGTCGTGCGGGTTGGGCGAGCCGGAAATCAGGGTGTCGCCCTTCTTCACGAAGTCGCCTTCCTGCACGTCGATCACCTTGGTCTTGGGGATCAGGTACTCGACTGCATCGCCTTCCTCGGGAACGATCGCGATCTTGCGTTTTGCCTTGTATTCGCGAACGAATTCGATCTTGCCCGAAATCTTGGCGATGACCGACATGTCCTTCGGCAGGCGTGCCTCGAACAGCTCGGCCACACGCGGCAGACCGCCTGTGATGTCGCGGGTCTTGGCAGCCTCGCGCGATGCACGCGCAAGGATGTCGCCCGCAGCCACTTCCTGGCCGTCCTCGACCGAGAGCGTGGTGCCCGGAGCCAGCATGTAGCGCTGCGCTTCGGTTTCGTCCTCGCTCTGGCCTTCGCCGAGCAGCGTCAGGCGCGGACGAAGATCTTCCTTCTTCTTGCGCCCGGTCGCCCGGTTCTCGGTCACGACACGCTGGGCAATACCCGTCGCATCGTCGGTCTGCTCTTCCAGGGTCGTGCCTTCGACGAGGTCCTGGTACTTCACGACACCCGAATGTTCGGTGATGATCGGCAGCGTGAACGGATCCCATTCCGCCAACCGCTCGCCTTCCTTCACCTTCGCGCCGTTCTTGAACATCAGCACGGTACCGTAGGGAACCTTGTGCATCTCGCGTTCGCGACCTTCGGCATCGATCACCGCGATCTCGCCGTTGCGTGCGAGCGAGAGGATCCGGCCCTTCTTGTCGGTGATGGTCGGCATGTCGCGCAGTTCCACCGTACCGTCCGAAATCGCTTCCAGATGGCTGGTTTCGTTGAGCTGCGCAGCGCCGCCGATGTGGAAGGTCCGCATCGTCAGTTGGGTGCCCGGCTCACCGATCGACTGAGCGGCGATAACGCCAACGGCTTCGCCGATGTTCACCGGAGTACCGCGGGCGAGGTCACGACCGTAGCAGGTCGCGCACACGCCCTGTTCGGCTTCGCAGACCAGCGGCGAGCGGATCTTGGCGGACTGGACTTCGGCCGCTTCGATTTCCTTCACCATCGCTTCGTCGACCAGCGTGCCGGCCTTGACGATCACTTCGTCGGTCGACGCGTTGATGATGTCCTCGGCCACCGTACGACCAAGGATACGCTCGCCGAGCGATGCGATCACCGAACCACCCTGCACGATCGCGCGCATTTCCAGCGCGTTTTCGGTCTTGCAGTCGTCTTCGACGATCACGCAGTCCTGCGACACGTCGACCAGGCGACGGGTCAGGTAGCCCGAGTTTGCCGTCTTGAGCGCGGTGTCGGCCAGGCCTTTGCGAGCGCCGTGGGTAGAGTTGAAGTATTCAAGAACGGACAGGCCTTCCTTGAAGTTCGAGATGATCGGCGTTTCGATGATCTCTCCGTTCGGCTTGGCCATAAGACCGCGCATCGCGCCCAACTGCTTCATCTGCGTGACAGAGCCACGGGCCTTGGAATGGGCCATCATGTAGACGGAGTTCGGCTCCTGCTCGGCGCCATCTTCGTCCACCCGGTTGGCCGAGATCGTGTTCATCATGGCGTCGGTGACCTGGTCGTTACATTTCGACCAGGCATCGATCACCTTGTTGTACTTCTCGCCCTGGGTGATCAGGCCGTCCATGTACTGCTGTTCGAACCCTTTCACCTGCTCGCGGGTGTCTTCCACGATGGTCCATTTGTCATCCGGAATGACCATGTCGTCCTTGCC
>JAAUYH010181141.1_pt1 | contig 11331 bp, 10 predicted proteins | sample 7278061 | NCBI WGS metagenome assembly JAAUYH01 (sample SAMN14350203, study PRJNA611818) | marine sediment metagenome | isolation source: surface marine sediment (0.6m) | place: French Polynesia: Moorea | collected 2018-08 | reverse complement strand
CCGCGCGCCTTGGGCCAGTTCTTCGACAACTGGGCGCTGGTGCCGGAAAACGTCGCCGACGGGCGCAATGTCCACGGGCTGATGACCTCGATGTTCCTGCATGGGGGCTTCCTGCATCTCGCCGGTAACGTGCTGTTTTTGTGGATCTTCGGCGACAACCTCGAGGAAGAGATGGGCCATGTCGGCTATCTCATCTTCTACCTCGCGAGCGGTGTTGCGGCGGGTCTGGCGCATGTTATCGCGGCCCCCTGGTCGGTGGTGCCCACCGTCGGGGCCTCGGGCGCGATTGCGGGCGTGATGGGAGCCTACCTGCTCTTTTATCCCAAGGCGCGGGTCGATGTGCTTTTCATTTTCATCATCATTTTCAAGGTCTTCCCAATCCCGGCCTGGGTCATGTTGGGCGTCTGGTTCGCGCTGCAGATCTTCAACGGCGCGGGCGCGGACATGGGAACAGGTGGTGTGGCCTATTGGGCGCATGCCGGGGGCTTTCTGATCGGGATCGTCTTTGCCTTTCCACTCTGGCTGAAGCGTGGGGGGACGGGGTACTGGTCGCGCACGCATGGGCATCCGGATCACCCCGAGGCGCAGTACAGAATACGCGAAAGCCGCATTCCACGGGTCCGCAAGTAGGCGCGGACGGTCACCGACGGCCGGAGGGCGGGCTCGGCCCCGATACGCTCGTCGCCGAACTTCAGACGCGCGTTAGTTCACCGCCCGCACGACCTTGGAAAACTGGTCGAATATCGCCTCGTTGGCGCAGATCAACGCGCCGTCTTCGAGGATGTCGCCGCCCTGCGCCATGGGCTCCACCAGCCCGCCGGCCTCGCGGATCAGAAGGATGCCCGCGGCGATATCCCACGCGTGGAGCCGCCGCTCCCAGAAACCGTCGTAGCGCCCGCCCGCCACGTAAGCCAGATCGAGCGAGGCCGTCCCCCAACGCCGCACGCCCGAGCAAGCAGGCAGCAGGCGGGCGAGGTCTTTCAGGGTCTCGGGCAGATCAGAGCGCCCGCCAAAGGGCAGCCCGGTGGCAAAAAGCGCCTCGATCATCCGGCTGCGGCCGGAGACCCGCAGCCGGGTCTGGTTCATCCAGGCCCCCTGCCCTTTCTCGGCAAAGAAAAGCTCGTCCTTGGGCGGGTCGTAAACCACCGCAGCAACGATCTCGCCCTTGTGTTCCAATGCGATGGAAACCGACCAATGCGGCAGCCCGTGCAGGAAATTCGTCGTGCCATCTAGTGGATCGACGATCCATCGCCGTGTGGGATCTGAGCCTGCAATCGCACCACCCTCCTCGGCCAGCCAGCCGTAGTTGGGACGCGCCTCGAGCAGCTCCTCGCGAATGATCTTCTCTGCGGCGATATCCGCCCGGCTGACGAAGTCGCCCGCACCCTTCATCGAGACCTGCAAGTTCTCGACCTCGCGGAAGTCCTTGACGAGTGACCGCCCCGCTTTGCGCGCGGCCTTGATCATCAGATTGAGATTGGCAGACCCCTGCATGACGGCTCCTTTCGTCCAGGGCGCGGCTATAGGTCAGGCGTGCCGGAATGCCAAGGGTCGTGGCGGTTTGACCTGTATCATCGCGTGGGCATGGTCCGCGCATAAGATGAGCGCGATGGGCTGCAACTGATCTGCAGCCGCTCATGTGGGAGGGGAGGTCCCGATGTTTCATTCGCCTTTAATGCGCTGGCTGAGCGTCCTGGTTCTGGTTTGCCTGTTAGCGTTGCCACGCCAAACCATGGCCGAAACGCTTAGCGGAAAGAATGTCGACAGCCGCGTCCTGCTGGGGATCAGTGCCCCGGCGGCCGGAGTTCAGGCATTCATGCCCGACGGTTGGACCTCGGTGTCCTTTCCGGGCGGGCCACTTGCCGGGGCCAACCTGTTGATGGCGATGATCGACAGCCGGATCGAAATGGACGCCGAGGGCAAACCGCTCGCCCCACCGAGCCGACGCGCGGTCGCGCTCGTCGGGCTTGGCAAGCAGGACGATGGCGACGCTGTGCGGATGTTCGTGCTGCGCATCTACACGACCACGCCCGAACGCGACCCATACGGTGTCGCAATGCAAGCCGGAATCGCCCGTACACTGTCGGTGACTGGCCCGGCAAATGGGCCTCGCGAAAGCGACGATTTCTGGCGGGTCGTCGTCGAAGATGGCGGCAAGATTAGGCTGGATCTGAAATACACCACCAGCAAACGCGGTTGGTCCGACGGGGAATTGTTGCCCTACTCTGCGGCCAATCCTAATTTCTATCGCATCTATCGGTACAACCAACTTGTTGACCTCGTAATGAGCAAGGCCGTCGGCAAGCCGATGAACGGTGAATTCAAGCTTGTCAGTACGGTCCTCGAACTCGCCGATGTCTTCGACGGCTCAGAACAGGTCGTCGCGGTGATCGACGTGCCAGTGTACGTGCGCGACGTGTTCCTGCCCTAGGCGTTTGCCGCCTCGCCCGCACGCTGCAGCTTGACCGGCTCGGTCCGGGCGAGGCGTAAGAGATGCGCCATGAACGGCTTGGTGGTGTCCTCGTCGCGGGTTGCGGCGTAGAGCCTGCGCGTGATCCCGGTCCCGGTCAGGGGCCGGGTGACGTAGTCGGAGTGATAGCGGACCTCGCGCACCACCCAGTCGGGCAGCACGGCGACACCCCGGTTCGAGGCGACCAGAAGCAGGATCACCGCTGTTAGCTCGACCTGCCTTATGCCGCGAGGTTCGACCTTGGCCGGAGTCAGCAACTGGCTGAAGACGTCTAGCCGCGCGCGGTCCACCGGATAAGTGATCAGCATCTGGTCGCGGAAATCCTCGGCCTCGACGAAAGGTTTCCTCGCCAACGGGTTTTGCGCCGAGGCAACGAAAACCGGCTCGTAGTCGAAGAGCGGGTTGAAATCGATGCCTTCGAGGTCCTCGGGGTCGGAGGAGACCACAAGGTCGACCTCTTCCCGGCGCAGGGCCGGCATCGCGTCGAAGGCGAGGCCGGGGCGGATGTCGACATCGACGTCGGGCCAGGCCTTGCGGAATAGCTCGAGCACCGGGAAGAGCCATTCGAAACAGGCGTGGCATTCGATGGCGATGTGGAGCCGGCCGGATTTGCCCGATTGCAGGTTGCGGAAGTCTTCCTCGAGAGCCTCGACCTCGGGCAGGACCTTTTCGGCCAGGCGCAGGAGGCGCAGGCCAGCGGAAGAAAGACGCAAGGGCTTGGTCCGGCGCACGAAAAGCTCGACGCCCGCCTGGTCCTCGAGCCCTTTGACCTGGTGGCTGAGCGCGGATTGCGTGATGTTCATCAGATCCGCGGCCCGGGCGAGCCCCCCGGCCTCGTGAATCGCCTTGATTGTGCGCAAGTGGCGGAATTCGAGATGCATGTGAGGCGAACCTCATAACCTTATTGAGGATTATGAATTTGTCTCACATCGCGAGGCGTGGGACAAGACGGCATCCCGAAAGAGGTCCGCCATGACACCGCCCCGCCTGTCCTTCGAATTCTTCCCGCCGCAATCGCTGGATGCGTCCTTCCGGCTGTGGGATACCGTGCAGACGCTGGCGCCGCTGGACCCGGAATTCGTCTCGGTCACCTACGGCGCAGGCGGAACCACGCGCGACCTGACCCATGACGCGGTGGCGACGATCCACAAGCACTATGGGTTGAACGTGGCGGCACATCTGACGTGCGTTGAAGCGACGCGCGAGGAAACGCTGGCGATTGCAGAGAGCTATGCCGAAGCCGGCGTGCGCGAGATCGTCGCCCTGCGTGGCGATCCACCCAAGGGTCACACAGGCTTCACGCCCCATCCCGACGGGTTTGCCGACAGCTGTGAACTGATCTCGGCGCTGGCAGAGACCGGCAAGTTCCATATCCGCGTCGGTGCCTATCCCGATCCGCATCCCGAGGCCGCGAATGAGACGGCGGATGTGGAGTGGCTCAAGCGCAAGATCGATGCCGGGGCGGACTCGGCGATCACCCAGTTCTTCTTCGAGGCCGAGACATTCTTCCGGTTCCGCGACGCCTGTGCGGCGGCCGGTATTGAGGCGCCCATCATCCCCGGCATCCTGCCGATCGAGAACTGGACCGGTGTGCAGAAATTCGCAAAGCGCTGCGGCGCGTATGTGCCCGACTGGTTGGTGGAAGCCTTCGAGACCGCAATCCGCGATGACCGGCATGACCTTCTGGCGATCGCGGTCTGCACGGAGCTCTGCAGCGAGTTAATCGAGGGCGGCGTCGAAGATCTGCATTTCTACACGCTCAACAAGCCGCATCTGACACGCGAAGTGGCCCACGCGCTTGGCATCGTGCCGGAGGTCGAGCTGCGCGACGTGGCGTAACCCCGCGATCCGCATTGCGGTGATCCGGCGGCGAAAATAGGCTCCCGCGCAAAGGGAGCCTGCCATGACCCATTTCATCGCCGAAACCGAACGCGATCTGCCGGACGTCCAAACCGTCCTCTCGATGTCGGGCCTCGAGTTCATGCGCGGCATCCTCGAGGGTCGCCTGCCCGCTCCGCCGATCGCTGGACGACTGGAGTACAGGCTCGACACGGTCGAGGACGGCCGTGTGGTGTTTCGCGGCACGCCTCGGTTTCCGGTCTGCAACCCGATGGGCACAGTGCATGGCGGCTGGTACGGCACGCTTCTCGACAGCTGCATGGCCTGTGCGGTGATGACGAAGGTGCCCAAGGGTTCGGTCTATACAACGTTGGAATACAAGGTGAATATCACACGGCCGATCCCACTCGGGACCGAGGTTCTGGCGGAAGGAGTGATTCAGCACGCCGGGCGATCGACCGGGGTGGCCAATGGCGAAATCCGGGGAGCGGAGGATAGCAAGCTTTACGCTACCGGATCGACGACATGCATCATCATGAAGCCGGGCTGAGTGGCGGTTCGTCTCGGGGCGATCGCGCGAAAACGGCGGCCGCTACGTTCGTTGAAATAGCATCCGCGTGCAAGTTGCTGACAAGGTAAACAATCGGCGGCGATTGAGACCGGGCTCCATCACGCCGGGGCGGCGTCGTTGGTGGATTCCACGTCTTCGCTCTTGATCGCCGAGGGGTGCAGGCTCTCGGAGGGATCGAGGCCCATCACCCGGCGGCGACGGGCGATGAAAAACTTGCCCCAGCCGCGCATCGTACCCACCGAGGGCGACTCCGGATCACAGGGGAAGCGAGCACGCCAGCCTTCGGGCAGAGGCAAACCGCACGCCTCGGCGCGTTCCAGCATCCAGACGAGAGGGATATTGGCGAGCGGCCGCGCCGTAGCATCGCCGTCAAGCTGGCCGCCGATGTCGCCATGTGCGCCCCGGAACCAGACTTGCTCGACGACGCCCTGCCAGTCGTCATGGGTCTCCCAGAGCACCGGGGCGAAGGCCTCGCGCGTCTCGTCGCGGGCCAGGGCATGAAAGCCGTGGCGAATATGCGGGCCGAGGTCATGGTTGTGGAACCGGTGCTGGGGTTCGGTCCAGCGCCAGATGATCGGAAGGCGAAGGCCCAGCGCCTTGACCGTGTCCCAGACCCCGACCATCTCGATCTCGGGCATCTTTTCGTGGCAATAACGAGCGCGAAACGCCTCGCACGCCGGCGTCAGACCGGGCCCCTGGTAATGACGATAGACCTGGCGAATGTTCCGCACGGTGGCATTTTCGGGCTTCAGAAGCCCCACCTGGTCGATTACGCCCGCCAACGAGCGCACCGCGTAAGCGCCGCGGGAATAGCCGAAGAGGAAGATCCGGTCGCCGGGCCGGTAGCGCGAGGCGATAAAGCCATAGACGCGTCTTATCTGCTTGTTGATCCCGCGTCCCTCGATCACGTCGCGCGAGGTGCGCCAACTGTCCCACTGAATCCCGGCCTCGTAGCGCATCGACAGGCGCGCGCCCGGTGCGACCTCCAAGAGAAGCTTGTAGAGCATGCCAGGATTTGTCTCCCATCCCGGCTTCAGCGAGGACATCGTACCGTCGAGGATCACGACGTGGTCGATCCGTCCCCGTGTGGCAAGCGCCGGGGAGGTTTCCTGGCGGGGCCGGCGGCGAAACCAGCCCCATATGCGTTCACTCAGCCGCAATCCGTTCGTCGCTCAGCATCTCCCAGACACGCACCGGCGTGAACGGCATGTCCACCCGGGTAATGCCCTCGTCCCAGACCGCATCAAGCACCGCATTGGCCACCGCCGCAAGGGCGCCAACTGTCCCAGCCTCGCCGCAGCCCTTCATGCCCATCGGGTTGGCCGTTGAGGGGACGGGTTCGGTGGTGAAGGCGATCATCGGCATATCATCGGCACGCGGCATGCCGTAGTCCATGAACGTTGCCGTGAGAAGCTGGCCGCTCTCGTCATAGACGACGTGCTCGGTCACCGCCTGGCCGATGCCCTGGGCGACGCCGCCATGGACCTGACCTTCGGCGAGCATTGGGTTGATAAGGTTGCCGAAATCGTCGGTGACTGTGTATTTCACCACTTCGACCTGGCCGGTGGCCGGGTCAATCTCGATTTCGGCGACATGAGCACCGTTCGGGTAGCTGCGCGCGGGCAGCGTGGCCTTTTCACGAAAGCTCAAGAGATCGTCACGTCCCGCGGCGCGCGCCATTTCTGCCGCCTCCAGGAAGGTCGGTGTAAGGTTCGAGCCCTCGGCACGGAACCGCTCATCATCGAAGCTGACGTCCTCGGGATCGACACCCATCTCACCGGCGAGGAATTCGGAATAGGCTGTCACCATGACCGATACCGTCGCGAGCACGGCGTTGTTCTGCACGGTGACGGAGCGCGAGCCACCGGTGCCGCCGCCTGCCGGGATCAGGTCGCTGTCGCCCTGCACGAAGTTGATCTTGTCCACCGGGATGCCGGTCTGGTCGGAGAGGAACTGGGCAAAAACCGTCTCGTGCCCCTGCCCATTCGACTGGGTTCCGACAAAGATAGTTGCGGTGCCGTCGTCGTTGAAGGTGATCTGGGTGTGCTCGGCCGGATCCCCAAGGATCGACTCGATGTAGTAACAAAGGCCTAATCCACGCAGTTTGCCCTCTGCAGCAGAGGCCGCCTTGCGCGCGGCGAACCCGGCCTTTTCGCATTCCCGCTCGACGCGGCTCAGCACCTTGTTGAAATCACCGACGTCGTAAAGCTCGCCGGTGGCGGAGGTATAGGGAAAGCTTTCTGTCGGGATGAAATTGCGACGACGCAGCTCCCAGGGATCGACGCCCAGCACGCGCGCGGCGTTGTCGATGGAGCGTTCCAAAGCGTAGATCGCCTCAGGCCGCCCAGCACCGCGATAGGCGTCGACCTGGGTGGTGTTGGTGAAGATGCCGACGGTGCCCATGTAGGTCGTCTGAACATCGTAAGTGCCCATCAGCACCTTTGAGAACAGTGCGGTCTGGATCGGCTGCGCAAAGGCGGAGTTGTAGGCGCCAAGGTTGCAGATGTTCTGGACCCGGTAGGCGGTGATCTTGAGATTCTCGTCAAAGGCCAGTTCGGTTGTGGACACCAGATCCCGCCCCTGGTTGTCGCTCAGCATCGCCTCGGTCCGTTCCGACATCCAGCGCACCGGGCGGCCGGCCATGCGTGCGGCGAGCGGCACGAAAAAGTACTCTGGGTAGTGCATCCCCTTCATGCCGAAGCCACCGCCGACATCTGGGTTGGTGATGCGGACCTGCTCGGAATCGAGGCCGAAGTTTTTCGCCAGATGCGATTTCATCCCCCAGACGCCCTGCCCACCGAAGCAAAGGTGCACGCGTCCGTCCTGCCACTCGGCCCAGCAGCCCCTGGGTTCGAGGGAGTTAACGATGATCCGGTTATCCTCTATCTCCATCTTCACGACATGCGCGGCCTCGGCGATGGCCGCGTCGCAGGCGACGCTGTCGCCCATGCCGAAGTCGAAGGCCACGTTGTCGGGCGCTTCCGGGTGGATGAGCGGGCCGCCCGGAGTGACGTCGACATGCGCGTCGAGTTCCTCGTAGTCGAACTCTATCAGCTCAGATGCATCCTTGGCCTGGGCGAGGGTCTCAGCGACGACGACGGCGACCGGTTCGCCGACAAAGCGCACCCGGCCCTTGGCAAGGAATGGCCGTTCTGGGGCCGCGCCCTTGGAACCGTCGCGGTTCGGAACCACTGTCGCGTCGAGACCCAGTGTCACGCCTTCGGCTTCCGCCTCCGCCGCCGTCAGCACGAGCGCCACGCCCGGCGCGGCCTTTGCCGCGGTGGTGTCGAGCGCCGTAATCTCGGCATGCGCAACGGGCGAACGAAAAACAAAGGCATGCAGCGCGCCCTCGGGGGCGATGTCGTCGACATAGCGTCCAGTGCCGGTCAGAAATCGCACATCCTCAATCCGCGAAACCGGCTGGCTCTTTCCGAACTTGTCCATGGGTCGCTCCTGCTCTGGAATGTCCCGCCGGACAGTAGCCTCACCGCGCGCGGTGTCCAGCGCTGGTCTCTTTGAGTGCGTCAATTGCGCCGGGCTGGTTTTTTACAGGTCAGTCCTGGATACTCGCGAGATAGTCCGCGATGGAAAGGATGCTGGTGTTTGTGGCGATCACTTCACCGTCGGCTGTCGTATGAACCACGTCCGGTGCCTCAAGGAGCGTGCCGAAATCCGGCATCGGCGCAATGTCGGGATGGAAATCGCTCGCCCGCGTAACCACGCGGATCACGTGATCGCGCGGGAAGACGCCACCGTTGCCGCCTGCGAGAAGCCGCAGGTTTGGAACGCCGGTGTTGAGCAAGGGCGCCATCGTTCCGCTGCCATCGGCCCGCGTGCCGTGGCAGCCGGCGCAGGCTTCCTGGAACGCGGCGCGGCCCACATCGGCAGGCGGCGACATACAGCCGGTCAAAGCCATCGCGCCAAGCATTGAAGCCGCAAAATGCCTCATTCCGCCTGGATCGATTCGAGGTATAGCGCGATCGCCAGCACGTCGCCCTTGGTCTCGATCACCGACCCGTCAGGACCGTCGATCACCGCACTTCCGCCGCCGAGAACCGGACCGAAGACCGGCATCGGCCCGCCATGGGCAACAAGCTCAATACGCCCGTCTATCGTGCGCACCACGTCGGCCCGCGGGAAGAGCCCACCATTGCGTAGCGCCAGTTGTGTCAAATCCGGGACCACAACCGAGATCAGCGGCGCCATCGGGCCGTCGCCCTTACCGGCAGGGCCATGGCAACCGCTACAACGTGACATGTAGAGTTCCTGTCCCTTTATGGCGTCCTGAGCAGCTCCCGTCGTCGCCGCGAGGGCAAGACCCCCAGCCAGTAGCAATCCGCGCATCCTGTTCTCCGCTTGTCCGTCGATCCTGTCTCTACCCTCGCCCGGCCACCGTAGCCGCACCTTGATGCGGATCAAGCGTTTTGCGGCTCCGCATCAAACGATGCGCCCGTCGTCGAGGCGGACCGTGCGATCCATCCGGGCGGCGAGGTCAAGATTGTGCGTGGCGATCAGCGCGGCGAGCCCGGTGCCGCGCACCAGCTCCATCAGCGCACCGAAAACCAGATCCGAGGTTCCGGGGTCGAGGTTGCCGGTCGGCTCGTCCGCCAAGAGAAGCTTCGGCTGGTTTGCCAGCGCCCGGCAGAGCGCCACTCTCTGCTGCTCTCCGCCCGAGAGCGCGGCGGGCCGGTGATCCGCCCGCTCGGCGACCCCGACCGTGTTGAGAAGCTTGCGCGCCCGGTCCTGCGCCTCCGTGGGCCGTACGCCATTGGCCAGTTGCGGCAGAACCACGTTCTCCAGTGCCGAGAATTCCGGCAGCAGATGGTGGAACTGGTAGACAAAGCCGACCCGGTCGCGCCGCGTCGCCGTCCGGCGTCGGTCGCTGAGCCCCACCATGTCCTGCCCACCGATCCGCACCGCGCCAGCGTCCGCGGTGTCCAGCAGTCCCGCAATATGCAGCAGTGTCGACTTGCCCGCCCCCGAAGGCGCCACCAACGCGACGACCTCGCCCGCCTGCACCTGCAGATCGGCCCCGCGCAGCACGTGCACCTCCCCCGGCTCCCCGCGCGCGTAGGCCTTCTCGAGCCCGTCCAGCGCAAGCACTGGCTCACTCATAACGTAGCGCCTCGACCGGGTTCATCCGTGCCGCCCGCCGCGCCGGGAAGATCGTCACGACAAAAGACAGTGTCAGCGACAACGCCACCGCCGAGAGCACGTCACCGAGCTGCAGCTGGGCCGGCAGGTTGTAGATCCCCCGGATCGACGGGTCCCAGACGCCGCCCCCCGCGACGTAGTTCACCGCCGAGAAGATCGGGTCGATGTAGATCGCGAAAAGACAGCCCAAGATCACACCACAGAACGTGCCCACCAGCCCCACCGACGCGCCGCAGATGAAGAACACCCGCAGGATCGAGCCTTCGGAAAGCCCGATCGTGCGCAGGATCCCGATATCGCGGCCCTTGTTTTTCACCAGCATGATCAAGCCACTGATGATGTTCATGGCCGCGATCAGGACGAGCACGCTGAGGATGACGAACATCACGTTGTCCTCGACATCAAGCGCGCGCAGGAAACTGCCGGCGCTGTCGCGCCAGGAAAAGAGCAGCGCGCGCTCGCCCGCCGCCTGCAAAAGCGCGGGGGAATAGCTGTCGACCGCTTCGGGATCGATGACCATCACCTCGATCTCGTCGGCGCGGCCCTCCTTGTTGAAGAAGGACTGCGCCTCGGCGAAGGGCAGATAAACCCGTGTGCGATCAATGTCATAGCGCCCGGCGGTGAAGATGTAGACGACCTCGTAGGCGTTGATCCGGGGGCTGGTGCCGAAGGCGGTCTTGACGCCGTCGGGGGAGATCAGGCGGATCTTGTCGCCGATATTGGCGCCGAGCTCGCGGGCGACGCCGGAGCCGATGGCGATGCCCTCTTGGAACCGCTCGAGGTCGCCCCATTGCTGTTCGGCGCCGGCGATGCGGGGGATGCCGCGTAGATTTTCTAGTGTGATTCCATAGACTTCGACGCCGGAATTGTTGGCGCGCTGGTTGGCCATGACCTGGCCTTTGATCAGCGGGGCGGCGCGGGTAACACCCTCAATTTGTTGAATATTTTCCGCGAGTTCATCGTAATTCTCTAGCGCCCGTGTGGTCTGGCCGGTCTCGGTGACGTAGACGCTGGAATAGACCGTGACATGGGCGTTGGCGCCGAGGATGGTATCGACAAATTCCGCGCGAAATCCGGACCTTACGGCCAGTGTGGCGATCAGGGCGAAGACCGCGAGCGTGATGCCGATGAGGCTGATCCAGGTCATGGTGGAGACGCCGCCTTGGGCCTTTCGGGCGCGCAGGTAACGCCTGGGGATCATCCATTCGAAGGGGGCGAAAGGGGCTGTCTTACCGGGGGTTTTGCCGGGTTTCGCCGCCTTGGATTGGGCGAGTGCGGGCCGGAATCGGGCTGTCTG
>JAAUYH010166043.1_pt1 | contig 11331 bp, 10 predicted proteins | sample 7278061 | NCBI WGS metagenome assembly JAAUYH01 (sample SAMN14350203, study PRJNA611818) | marine sediment metagenome | isolation source: surface marine sediment (0.6m) | place: French Polynesia: Moorea | collected 2018-08 | reverse complement strand
TATTTTTCTTAAAATCTATCTTAAGAGGGAGGCTTATAGCTAATTGTGATTATTGTTTTCTCTTAGGTCGCTAGTTGCAGGAAAGTCTTCAAGAGGAAATACGACCTCCACATTCATCAAGAAACATCCACACACAAGAGATTAAAAGTGAGTTGAAGTATTTTGAAGGAAATAACATAATCAAATGTGGAATAAAAAAATAAAGCAGGAAAATTTAGGGAAATGTTTTGTGTGCTTAAAAAGGGTGATGGAATGTATTATTTCTGTTTACAGACTCATGTGACTCCACCACCATTCAACAGAACTACCCAACCTGCAGTGAGCAGTGCTCCATCATCTGAGCTAGGGGAGAAGCAGAGATTGCAGTATGGCCCTCCTAGACCGGTACCCTCGTCTTTTCAGTCAGCGCCAGCAGCGGCAACTCTCAACCAACAACCAACGAATCCACCTGCAGCAGTACCCACAACGCCCAGCGCTTCTCAGAGCGCCACCCACACCTATCCACCACCAACACCACCTGGTGGTCGAAGTCAGCTGAGTGGTAGAAACCATGCTACTACCAGCAGTGAGGATGGGGTTACAACCAACAATTCACCTGGGATAAAAGTGAGTACACATGCTATGTTTCTCATTACAATAATACTCTAATTAAAGGTGTTGAAATTAAATATTTAAATTTTATTTATTTAAGAAGGTGGAAGTTGCTTTATGTTTATTCAAGAATGAATAAGAGTGAAACGAAAAAGCATGATAAACATCAGTTTGAATGAGTGGGACATATTTTAAATTTGTGTTTTGCATTTTCAGATCCCTTCTCTTCCTGTGGCAGAAGAGATAAGACGTTTTGGTGTGGAGATCACTGACATTTTGAAGAAGTACCACCCTGTGATCAACAGAGAACACATGATAGGGCATCTCAAAGCTGAGTATAATTTTAGAGTGGAACAGAATTTTCTGTCAACCAAAGCTATTACTGAACAGACTGACTTTATCTTCAAAAACCAGCAATCTGCTTTTAAGATAAACTGTAGTTTTGGGTTTATCTTAAGGAACATTGAAACCCAAAAGCTGCGTTATTACTATGCACACGAGAATGACCAGGGGTTTGAACTACCTGTCACAGTGTCACACAGTTATGATTTACCTGGTTTGGTGAGAAGAATAGCCAATATTGATCTCATTCATCATGTTTCCAAAAATCGTCCATCTACAAAATGGGTTGTGTTCAAATTGTGTAACATTAGGTACAGTGTTTACAAACTGAACTTCACTTTAGGTGCAGGGAATATGCCTGACTTCATTAAGAATTGTAAACAGATAGAGTCGTTAGATTATGACAAAGCAACAGGTAGACCACTACCTAATGATGGTACATGTTTATTCAGATGTCTTGCTCGGCATTTCATGGCAAATCCTCGTGCAAATGTTAGAAATTTCAATCACCATACTCTTTGGTTTTTCAACAAATGGTTGACTTCACAGAACATTGAAAAGAAAGATTTTCATGGTGTTAATTTGCATGAGCTTCATAAAATTGAAGATTTGTTTGATGTTTCCATACATGTCTTTGAGTCTGATACAGAAATGAATCTGACTTCTATTCACAAGCCTATGAAAAAGAGAGCCAATGTAATGCATCTGTTATCATGGGATCATCATCTTTGCTATATTTCTGATTTTGCTCGTTTGAAGCAGAATTATAAATGTAGAACTTGTGGTAAAATGTTTAAAAGGTATTGGGAGTTGAGGAGGCATGAATCTTCATGCACAACCACACAGGCTTTAGTGTTTCCAGGGAAATACTACAAACCAACTACCACAATATTTGATCGTTTAGAAAATTTTGGAATCGTAGTAGATAGTGTAGATAGATTCTTCAAACATTTTGCTGTATTTGATTTTGAATCCATTTTAGAGAAAATTGTTGTAAATGAACTTTCACCCACAAATTTTACAGCAGAGCACCACCCAATCAGTGTGTGTGTGACTTCAAATTGCATTCAAATCAAAGGTATTGACTTTGTCTGTGATTATGATACAGATAAACTATTGAAGGGGTTTGTGGATAGTTTGGAAAACATTCAAACCTGTGTGAGCAAAATGTACAAAATGAAATTCAAGAAAGTTTTTGAGTTTCTGAATAGAGAGATTGAAAATTGCAATGATGTTCTAGGTGAGCCAGAATCAGATGAAGAGACTGAAAGAGGAATGGTTGATTTTGAGGTGCTTTTAAATGATGATTGCGAGGTGCCTGAAGATGGTGTAATGAATGAAAAACTCAAACAAAAGAATACTTTCAGAAAGTTTTTGCAAAGAATGTGTAGTGAAGAGAGTAGTGACTCTTCAGATGATGAAAGTGATGATGAAACTGAGAACACTGAGCATATGTCTGCCGCGGGTGTGAGTTTCCCAAAAAGTTCCTTTGGTACCATGAATGAAAGAGTGATGAAAATTTATAGAAGCAAATTATTGAGTTTGGAAAGGGATTTGTTAGCTTATTGTGAAGAATTACCAGTGCTTGCTTTTAATTCGCAAAAGTACGACTTATGCATCATTAAGGAGAAACTTGCAAAACATTTAGATCTCCCAAAAACTCAAAAGTTTGTTGCAAAAAGGAATTCAGCATATTCATGCATTTCCACTTCAAAGTTTAAATTCCTTGATGTTTCAAATTTCCTTGCTCCTGGTTATAGTTACGACGAATTTCTCAAAGCTTATGATGTTCAGGTTCGCAAATCTTACTTTTGCTATGAATTTTTTGATCACCCTTCAAAACTGGATCTCAAGGAGTTGCCTGCATATGAGGAGTTTTTCTCTTCACTGAAAGATTGCAATGTATTGGAAGATGAATATAATCAGTTCACCAAACTTTGTGAGCAATTGAAAAGTGAAGAGAAAGCTTTGAAGGCAATGAAATTAGTCAAACCGCCGAAAACAGGTCCAGAAAAATATGAAGAGCTTCAGAAAATTTGGAAAGAGAAAGATATGAAATCATTCAAAGACTACCTTGAATACTACAACCAGGCAGATGTTCAAGGCTTCGTCTTAGCCGTCAGTAAGATGCTTCAGTTCTATTTTGAGTTAGATATAGATTTACTCAAATGTTGTCAATCCTCACCCGGCGCAGCTAGAAATCTCATGTTTCAAAATCTAGGTTTGACCTATTTCAGTCTCTTCAGCAAGAAAAATGCTGATTTGTATACCATTTTGAAAGCGAACTGTTGCGGTGGTCCCTCAATAATCTATAATCGTTATCAAGAGGTTGATAAAACTCTGATAAAAAATGGTGTAAAAAATGGGTGCAAAAAAAGTGCAAGTGTCGCACCGAAAGTGTGTAAAAAAATTCTTGGTTGGGATTGTAATGCACTTTATTTGCACTGTATTGCACAAATCATGCCCACTGGTTTTATGATTGTTAGAAAAAGTGAGAACAACTTCAGAGCAGAAAAAGATGAAAAGTATCTAGCAATGTTCCATTGGATGGACTATATAGCTATGAAAAAGAACATTAAAATCACTCATTCATTGAATAATGGTGGTAAAGAGGTGTATGTACCTCCATACAGGTTGGATGGGTATACTGCTCCAGAAGGTTCCAGAAAACCAATTGCATTTGAATTTTGCGGATGTTACTTTCATGGTCACCCCCCTGAAGTATGTCCGATTACTGCTAAAATTACTGATCCAAATTGGCATGCTTCTCAAAATGCAAAATATGAAGCTATGAAAACAAAGCAAGAATATCTTGAGAAAAATGGATATCAGGTAGTTATCAAATGGGAGTGTGCTTATAGAGAGATGTTGAAAACCAATCTTGAGTTAAAAACATTTGTAAGCCAGCAGTATGAAAATAGGTATATGAAAAACAAGTCTGAAATGACTGAAAGTGAAATTATTCATGCTGTGCAAACAGAACAGTTCTTTGGGTGCGTGGAGTGTGATATACATGTACCAGATGAGCTAAGTGAGTATTTTGGTGAAATGTCACCAATCTTCTGCACCACAGAAGTGCCTTTTGAAAGTATTGGAGAACATATGCAAGATTTTGCTAAAACTCAAAACATTTCCACAAACCCTAGGAAACTGTTGATTGGTGGAATGAAAGCTGAGAAAATTCTGCTTTCAACTCCGTTGTTAAAATGGTACCTTGATCACAAATTGAAGGTTACAAAAGTGTACCAAACCATTGAATTTGAAAACAATAACAAATGTTTTGCAAAATTGTGTGAAAAAATAACTGAAGCAAGAAGAGAAGGTGATAAACATCCAAATCAAAAAATCATTGCTGATAGCATGAAGCTGATTGGTAACTCATTATTTGGTGGATCATTAATTGATCGTTCTAAGTTCAAGAACTTCAAATATGTCAAATCCACAAATTCAGCACAAAATTTGGTGAATGACCCGAAATTTGTGAACTTAGAAGAACTAGATGATGAGATCTTTGAGTTTGAAATGCAGAAGAAGAGAATCTTGCAAGATATCCCAGTGCAGATTGGGTATTTTATACTGCAATATGCAAAACTCTTCATGCTTCAGTTTTACTATGATTTTTTGACAGTATTTTTCTCTCCTGAAGATTACTGCTTAATGAGTATGGATACTGATTCATTCTATTTTTCATTTGCTGCTGAGAATCCTTTTTCTCTAGTTGAGCCAAAACTCAGAATGAGATTATGTGCTGAATGGGAAAAATGGTTTCCTAGAGAATATTGTTCAATTCACAAACCAGATTTTATTGCATGTGTGCTGAAAGGTGAGCACAGAGATTTCAGTGGTTGTGAAAAATGTGTAGAATGTTTCAAATATGATTCAAGACAGCCAGGGTTGTTCAAAATTGAGTTTGAAGGCACGAAAATGATCTGCTTATGCTCAAAGATGTACTGTATTGATAATGAAAAGGTTGAAAATTCAACAAAATTAACTTGCAAAGGAGTGAACAAGAAAAGAGTACAAAATCCTGTTGAAATCTTTGAAAAAGTACTTCACACAAAGCAAACTATGTCTGCATGTAATAAGGGCTTTATTTCAAAAGACAACAAAGTGTATACATATGATCAAACCCGTGCTTCATTCACATACTTCTATCCTAAACGCCGGGTTTTAGATGACGGTATCTCAACAACATATCTTGATTTAATGCTTAAACCTATTGTAAAACCAATTGAGTGAATATGAGCTCAGTTGAGAAGTGAAAATTGGTGTTTGAAAGCAAATGCTGTGCAAGTGAATAAATGACTGTATCTCTTCAGTTTATATCACCATAACTCATAAACTTATTGTATTGCTATTTGTGATAATGTAACATTAAATGTGGTATAATGCAAATTTACTGTGAGTTTGCAGTGTGGGTATAATGTGAACATTGGAGTATAACATGTAAACTGTTAATATTATGAGATATACATAATAAATTATTTTTATGCAATATATTTCATGTGTTTGTTGAAACCTTGTTTTAACTCAGCAAGCTATATACATAAATATGTCTGATCCCCAACTTATATTTTTAATCATAAACCCAGTCTTATTACAAATTTTATTTTATTAAGATAGTTAATTTTAGAGTTAATTTTAACCTACAAACATGAAGTGTGTAAACCTCACTTGTGACTAGAAATGTCCTCACCCCTTTACTTGGTTTATCAGTAAAGCAATATCTACACCATTATTATATTACAGACAGTTAACAATTTTGAGTGCATTCATCCCTTCTAATATGATATATTTTCAGTTTACACAAAAATAATGACTATACCTCTAGTAATCTGGTGATATGCAGATAAATATTAAAGCAATATATATTTTGAAAATAAACCTGTGTACCCTGAATCATGTTACTGGATAATCTCTACACTTCTTGTTTTATCAATTCTTATCTCTGAGTCATACTGAGCATAGAATATGACGTTTATGGAAGTCTGTAGAGGTTCATCAAATATTATCTCACATCTAACATTACCAGACCTCGAGAGGGCTTTCACATTTGTTGGGTCATTTGTAGACATTTGGTTTAAGTCATAACATAGTAATGTATACCCTGATGAGTACTCCAGTCTACTGATGTCATTGCTAGTAGACTTTGCTTTTGCTTTGAAGTTCTGCAGACTAAGGAACCCCGGTAAAAAGGTTCCCTCAGCTCTTTCAAAACTAAACTTCGGAGTGAATGGTTTAGTTGAAGGGGTATTCTCTCCATTCACCTGCAGACTAACATAATTTGCTTTGAAATGCCTAAAGTTGTAAGGGTTCTTGAAATATGTTCCTGCTACAGATTGAGCTTCTACCATGGCTATGCAAACTTGGTTAGGTACTTGTGCTAAAAAGATATCATCTGCTGAGAAGCTGTATGACCCTGCACTTACTACATATCTCTTTATTTCTGATCTTTTGTAAGGGTATATAGCAGGGTGGTCTGCAGCTAAAACCCTTGCATGTGCCACCAAGATATGTGGTGAGACATAAACATGACACACATTTAGAGTTGCGTTTAATATTTTTGTCCTATATCTCTGCCCTGGAGTTCCACACATTAAATGAAACTCAGGGCTACTCTGCCATAACACAAACTTTATATCTACATTATTCACCATAAACCTAGACAACTGTGAAATGTCTGTGTACAATGGTCCTTCAAGCTCTAAGACTCTGCTTTCTTTAATGTATGCAGCTCTTTGTTTGAGTCCAAAGTTCTCCCCTAAAACGGCATCTGGATCGTCCATACCGAATGCTGCATCTTTATAGTAAAGTTGGCTCTGTAATTTCGATGTTTTATTGCAGTAGTTTTCTCCTAGAAGCACGTCTATCATAGCTTTGTAAGCATAGTTGTTATTGCTCCCCCCGATCAGTTTGTCCTGTAGGTATACATCCACTTGTTGGAATAAACTCGAATGGAACAAATTAACAGGACCCACATCTGAAATAATTAAAACCTTTTGTAACAAGATGAAAACCAGTAGTTTCAGTTACTTTTTGGGGTATGTTGAATTAAGCTCTGTTAGCGAGTAATTCGTTAACTTTAAATGTACTAAATCAGTGTAATAAAACAAGCACAATATTATTAGGAGCATGCCAATTTGCGAGTTGTAAAATGACAAGAAATGTATGCTGCGATGCAGCAAGAATGAGTGGAATTTTCGTTTACTCACTAGCTTCAGGTTTTACTTCAAGTCCAGGGGGCATTTTAGGTAGAACTGTGCCATCTTCTTTTAGAACTTGAACTTGAAGATTTAAAGTTGTTCTTGAAAGATCAATGTACGCAGAGCTGTTGTTATTCACCACAAACTCCAGTCCTCTTTCCATCTGTGTCACAGGTTTATAAGGAATCCATCTTGTTTTTTGCACTCCTGAGTCTATCATAGAAGGTTTGAATAAACTCAACTCAGAAGTGTACCCGAATTCCATGAAATCTTCACTTTCGCTCATTTTGAGAATATATCCTTTTGATTGATTTTTCTCTTTTTCTTTTGTGGAGCTTTCTTTGAAGGTTGGTTCCTCTTTCTTTTCTTAGACTTTGCGACCTCTCCAACACCTTCGAATGTGGTTATTTCTGCAGGAATGATAGAATTATCTTTAGATGATTTTTTCACTGCTTCTTTGGCTTGGTCAATATTCTGAGACACAGGAGTCACTAATTTCACTGAGGCATCTGCTTTCTTGTTGGTATCTTTTTTTGCTCTCACTACCACTAAATTATTTTTGGAATACGTTAACCCATCTTTGCCAGTTGCTTGTTTCATGAAATGTTTGACAAAGGGTTCATAGTTGAGCGAAAGTAAGTCATTTAATTCCATCCTAAAATATATCAGCAAAATTCAAGTTTAGTCCACCAATTTGTTCAAGTCTGTGTTTATTTCACTAGCTTTCACCCAAGAATTGAAATCTTTTGGATAATGCTCCCATTTCACAAGTAAATACTTTTCACCATTCATCATTTTATGTTTCAGTACTTTCTCTATCCTGTATTCTGTGTCATCATTGACTTCTACTTTTTGGAGTTCTTCATTTTGGAAACCACCAGAAATTTGTTTATTTTGGTAGTCTTTTACATTATAAAACTGTATATTCTGTTTTGTGAACCTCTTTGAGATGAAGAATACTTCTGTAGACCATCTTTGGGAATATTCTCGTTGAAAAACAAACTTTGAAAATGATAATTTCACTGCATCACCAATTTGTAGTTTATAACTTGATGAGGGGGTCTTGATTTTGGGTTTCTTTTCTTTGACCCCAGATTTTTCAGTTTTCGGGTTAAATTCAAACATTTTCATCCATATTTCAACTTCTTTGTCTTTAGTGACTTCTTTTGGCGACATGCCTATGGTTCTATGAAATGTTTTATTATAAGATTCAGTGATTTTTGGTAGTAAATCAACCCATTCATGAGAATTTTTAGCTTGCATAGCTTTCATCAACCTTGACTTCAAAGTTTTCAAAACTCGTTCTGCAAAATTAGCTTTCGGCACATTTTGTGAAACAAAGTGGGAAATATTATATTTTTCATATAATTTGACCATAGGTTGTCCAGAAAATTCCATTCCTTTATCCGATCTGATGCGTTCAGGAGCATTAAATGAACTGAAAATATCTTCAAAAGCTTTTTTAACCTCAGCAGGTTGCTTTGTTTTCAATGGTCTAGTATGGGTGAATTTAGAAAAACAATCTATTGCAACAAGAAAATACTTGTAAGAATGATTGTATTTAGCTCTGGATATTAGACTACCTAAATCCACGTCCCACTGGTATCCAATGCTACTTATGATGACTTTTGATTTAGAAAAATTATGCAAAACCTGCTTGTGTTCTGTATAGGTTTCCTGCTTTGCTAAAAAATTCAGAATGTCTGTTCTACTAATTCTCAAATCTGAATTCTTTTTGACATATCTAAAAATTTTATCAGCACCTGAAAAACTTGCAGGACTCGAAGGGTTGTAATAAATTTGAGTCAAATATGCTTCTTTTTCATCCATTATTTTAGTGTCACCCACCCGAGTTTTTTACTGCTGGGAGTAAGTTTTTGTTTCTTCACTATTTTTTCCTGAGGTATTTCTGTTTTTTCTTTGGGAAAATGTGAGTTTGCTTTTGCAATAATTTTTCTTTTATTTGCTTTACCAACTTTCTCAGGTATTCCAGGTGGTGGGAAAAACAGATGTTTTTCAGATTTATGGAGTTTTTCAGAATGACTATCTTTCTGAAAATTTTGTTGCTTCGCAGTCTTAATTGTAAATTTTTGACTATATTCACCCACTTTTTTCTCTGGATTTTCAACTGAGTGAGTAGAAGCGGGAAGTGTTTTAGAGTCTTCAGTTTTTTCAACTTCTTTTTTATTTTCTGAAGTAGTTTTGATAACTTCAGGTATATTTTGTGTGTTGTCATTTGAAGTAAAGCTTGAGGTCTGTGTGTGATCTGAAGTGAGATGGCTGGGAGACTTCTGTTTTTCACTAATAAGCCTCTCATACTTTGCTGCAGGTATGAGATATATTTTCTGATTAAATTTCATTCTCAGTAAACTTTTTATAAATTTGGTTAATCACTACCTTAAACACCTTGACAATTGCTCCAGCTACCTTCAATAGAAGAGCCTTGCGTTTCTGCCAAGACTGTTTCTCTATGAGTTTTCTGAAGACGTATTTATATTTCTTCATTTGCTCATAAACTGATTGCGGAATTTCTAAATTAAAATTCAGAATGTTTAGAATAATTTCCACAATGCTTAATATCTGTGGTCTCGAAGCGTTCTTCAATAAATAGTTTCGCTGTTTTCGGTTAAAATGAGTGATTGCGTATAAAAATACTTTGTTTTTTCGCAATAATTCACTTGTTTCCCCCATTAAGAACTTTGAAGTGATATATCGTCGACTTTAAAATTAAGGCTTGTGTAAATTATCATGTCCTCTCCAGGGAAAACTTGACTCCTCATCCGCAGATTTTGATCTGTAAAGGGTAAAAGGTCTAATATTAGGTAGCCATAGACTTGTTCTGTAGCGCTTTCATATGCTTCTATTAACCTATTTTTTTCTTTATCAAACACTTGACTTGCTAAAACTTTCACTTGTTTAACATCACGAGGTGATTTTAGTAAAACAACATAAGAAGAATTGATAGCAATTGTTCTCGCAAATTTCCCCTGTTCGAAAATATTCTGAGATATTCGCATAACACTAAACCCTCTGTGATGACATCCTTGTGTGAATAACAGACATGCATTCATATCATTTACAATTTGTTCCCCTAAATCATCAAGTATCAATAAAGTGTGATTGGTTTCAAATCGATCTAAATCATCTGAGGTGGGTAAACCTTGAAAGAATTCAAGGTCTTTTATTTCTTGTTTCAACTTTTCATATAATTTTTGAAAAACTGAGTAGCAGAAAACGATTCTTTCGGGTCTATCATTTTCTTCATACATTGATTTTATATTTGAGAGAAATCTATACACAAAATAAGTTTTCCCACTTCCTGTGCACCCAAAAATGGAAAAACTAGAGTTCTTTTTAAAAGGAACTGCAATCACTTCCATTTCTTTTCCTAAAATGAAAAGTTAAGAAAATATTGTCTGTTTCAGAAGTCTGCACTTTCCCACCTTTCTCATTCACCAACCAAATACTCAAGTTTTGTATAAACTTTGTGTTTAGTTTGACATAAAAAGGTTTTGCATAAGTCCTGTTCAGAAGTTTTTTACCTGACACTAAACTGAAACTTCTAAAAAATGGCAGTGTTTTATCACCAACAATTGAGTGATCAATGAAATCTCCACAAATATAAACTACAGAAGTTTTTTGATCAATGCTGGATTTCTCAGAAGTTTTCAAGTCTACAGTAGCTTTTTTAGATTTTTCCTGATCTACATTAACTCCATCAGACTCAGAAGTTTTGAGTTCTGGTGTGGTTTTCTCAGAAGTGTTATTTTTTTCTGAAGTCGCAGCTTTAAGCTCAGTTTTCTCTGAAGGCTCTGAATTTGCAGTGTTTTTTTCTGAGGTTTTAGAGTCTAAGTGAGATTTCTGAAAAAGCACTTCTACCAAACCAGCTTCCCATTCTTGGTTAAAATCTAGTATTTTAGGTAAATTTGTGATAAAATGAGATGGTGTATTAAATGGAGCTTCAAGAGAACTGAAAGCATTCCCAGTATGCAGATAAAAACTCATTGAAAAAAGTGTCAACTTACTCGAATTGCGAAGCGACCTCAGCAGAGTGAAAGCGAATAATGAAAGTTTTAAATTTTCACCCCCCTTTTATATGTTTTTTTCACTTAAAAATGACGTAATTTACTAAAAATACCTTAACATGTCTGAACATGTTTTAAAAAATGCAAAGAAATTCTTAAAGATTTTTGTT
>JAAUYH010135612.1_pt1 | contig 11331 bp, 11 predicted proteins | sample 7278061 | NCBI WGS metagenome assembly JAAUYH01 (sample SAMN14350203, study PRJNA611818) | marine sediment metagenome | isolation source: surface marine sediment (0.6m) | place: French Polynesia: Moorea | collected 2018-08 | reverse complement strand
TGGAAACCGAAAGAATGAACCCCTGGGGAGACACATCCATGATCGTGACCACCACGCCCTCTATCGAAGGGAAGTCGATCCAGACCTACCACGGTGTCGTCGTGGGCGAGGCGATCCTGGGCGCCAACGTGTTCCGGGACATCTTCGCATCGATTACCGATATCGTCGGTGGCCGGTCTGGCGCTTACGAGGCGTCTTTGGCCGAGGCGCGCGATACTGCGCTTCGCGAGTTGGAAGAACGCGCGGCGCAGGTGGGCGGGAATGCCGTCGTCGGAGTCGATCTGGATTACGAAGTCATCAATAATATGCTGATGGTGTCCGCCAGCGGCACATCGGTCACGGTCGCCTAACCTTGCGGAAATCGGCGAAATATCACGTGTTTCGCGCGGAATTCTCCGCGCTGATGCCCTCATTTGGCCACGTTTGCTTGGGAAAACCTGCTCAAACGGCAGAATTGGGGTGTCCTGATGGCTCTTGCAGACAAGCAGCGCGACGGCTTCGACAAGCGTATCTCGCGCATCAAGAAGGGCGGCAAAAACACGATGGGCCAGATCGAGATCGGCCCGCGCGACGAAGAGCGCGCCAAGAAGGGCAAGATCGACAATACCGTGCGCGTGAAGAAAAGGCGCAAGAAAAAGGTCGATCTGGCGTCCGGCGCGACGTCCACGCTGGTGTTCCTGGCGATCTTCTTCGGCGGCCTTTCGATGTTCGTGGGCCAGGCGGCCAGCTTTCACTTCTTCGAAGAGGGCGGGCTGGTACCGATCGATCTGGGCATCGCGGCGATCGAGCCTTATCTGCAATACGCACCGCTTCTGATCGGTGGACTGTTGGCGCTGGCCTTCGGATACACCTTCCGTCTGATGTCAGGGCTGAAATTCCTCGCTCTGGCCGGTGGCTTCGGCGCGGTCTTCCACTACAAGCTGGACCTGATGAAGTCGATGCCGGGCCTCTACTCCGGCTTCTTCTCGGAAGAATACGTCAAGGCTGTGCTCGCCGCCGTCTGACGCACCCCAAAACCCAACCCGTAAATCAGGGGCCTGTCCGCGTGACAGCGCCCCTTTCCCTGTTTGCTTGAGGACGAAAAATGCTGAAAATCAAAAACCTCCACGTCAAACTTGAAGAAGAGGACAAGGCCATCCTGAAGGGCGTCGATCTGGACGTACCTGCCGGTAAGGTCCACGCCATCATGGGGCCAAACGGCTCTGGCAAATCGACACTGTCCTATGTGCTGTCGGGCCGTGACGGCTACGAAGTCACCGATGGCGAAGTCGCGCTGGAAGGCGAGGATATCCTGGAATTGGAACCGGAAGAGCGTGCGGCTGCGGGCCTTTTCCTGGCGTTCCAATATCCCGTCGAAATCCCGGGCGTGGGCAACATGACGTTCCTCAGAACCGCACTGAATGCCCAAAGGACCGCGCGGGGCGAAGAGGAACTCAGCGCCGCCGATTTCCTGAAGCTCATTCGCGAAAAAGCAGCATCGCTGAAGATTGACGCCGACATGCTGAAGCGGCCGGTCAACGTCGGCTTCTCGGGCGGTGAGAAGAAGCGGAACGAGATCCTGCAAATGGCCATGCTGGAGCCGAAAATGTGCATCCTGGACGAAACTGACAGCGGGCTCGATGTGGATGCGATGCGGCTGGTTGCCGATGGCGTCAACGCACTTCGCGATGCGGGCCGGGCGTTCCTGGTCATCACACACTATCAGCGCTTGCTGGACCACATCGAGCCGGATGTCGTGCACATCATGGCGGACGGGCGGATCGTCAAATCCGGCGGTCCGGAACTGGCGCTGGAGGTCGAAAACAACGGCTATGCCGATATCCTGGCGGAGGTGGCCTGATGGCTCTTCCCCAAGCGAAACTGGACACAACCGAGGCCCGGCTTGCCGCGTTGAGCCTGCCGGAAAGCGGTGCTTGGGCATCGGAAGCGCGCGGTTCGGCGCTGGAACGGCTGAAGTCGATGGGCCTTCCGGGTCGGCGCGATGAATACTGGCGGTTTACTGCGCCCGATACCCTGAACGCGGTCGACGCCCCCGAAGCGGCGTTGTTCGATGGCGACGACAACCCGGCGTTCTGCGATCTCGACCGGCTTTGCATCGTTTTCCGCGACGGTGTCTTTGACGCCGAGGCATCGGATGACCTGGCATTGGAAGGGGTCGAGGTCCTGCGGCTGGCTGAGGCCACAGGCCAGGATATTCACTGGGCCAAGGACCTGTATGGGGTGTTGGAGGCGCGGGCGCATGACCCGGTTCCCCGACCATTCGCGGCGCTGAACACGGCCTTTGCCACCGATGGCGTGGTGATCCGGGCAACGGGCAAGGTCTCGAAACCCATCCATCTGCGCTATCTTCACGAAAAGACCGACAGCGATGCGATCCTGCATTTCGTCGTTCGGGTGGAGAAAGACGCAGATCTGACGATCCTTGAAGGCGGCCCCGCAGCCGCGCGCTTCAACAAATGCATGGAGGTCGATATCGCCGATGGCGGTGCTTTCCATCACGTCCGACTGCAGGGCCGGGATCACGAGCGTCGGGCGGTGACGCATCTTTTTGCCCGTTTGGGCGAAGCGTCCACCTTCAAGAGCTTCACGCTCACGGCCAATGGTCGCCTGACCCGGAACGAGGCCTTTATCGAACTGACCGGCAACGATGCCGTGGCGCACATCGCGGGTGCGGCTGTCGGTGACGGCGATTTCCACCACGATGACACGGTTTTCGTCACCCATGACGCGGTGAATTGCGAAAGCCGCCAGGTGTTCAAGAAGGTCCTGAAGAACGGCGCGGTCGGCACGTTTCAAGGCAAGATCCTTGTGAAGGCGGGCGCGCAGAAGACGGACGGCTATCAGATCAGCCAGTCGCTTTTGCTGGACGAAGACGCGCAGTTCCTGGCAAAGCCGGAACTGGAAATCTATGCCGACGATGTCGCCTGTTCGCACGGAAGCACTTCTGGAGCGATCGACGAAGAGGCGCTCTTCTACCTTCGCTCGCGCGGTGTGCCGGATGCAGATGCCAAGGACCTGTTGGTGCTGGCGTTCCTTGCCGAGGCCATCGAAGAGATCGAAGATGACGACATCGCGGACGATATCCGTGACCGTTTGGAAGGGTGGCTGAGCCGGCACCGCGCGTGAGCCTTGTTCTGGATATCATCCGCACCTATCGCGCCCCGCGCGAAGTGCAGTCTCGGCGCATGGCCGGGCCGCCGCGCGAGGACCGCGCGCTGGCGGTGTTGATGGGGGCGTGCTTTCTCATTTTCGTCGCACAGTGGCCGCGGCTGTCGCGAGAGGCCTTCCTCGACCCCACGATCCCGTTCGATGCGCGGATGGCTGGCGCCTTGTTCGCGTGGATCATGATTATGCCGTTGGCATTCTATGCTTTGTCGCTGATTCTGCAGGCCGGGCTCGCAGTGTTCGGGAAGCGGGCGCCCGGCGCGCGCGTTCGGGCTGGGCTTTTCTGGGCGCTATTGGCCTCGACGCCGTTGTGGCTGCTGACGGGGCTCATGGCGGGCTTCGCAGGCGACGGGGCTGGTCCCGCGCTGACGGGTGCGCTGGCCCTTGCCGCCTTTGTGATATTTGCCGCTTTCGGACTTGTGGCGGCGCGTCAGGCGGGGCAGGAAGCCCGGGCATGACTTTGCTGGACTCACTTTTTGCCCAGGCGCAGCGCGCCTACACCGAGCCGCGCGCGGCCGGCGCTGACGTGCTGGCGCTGGGCGTCCCCCGCGAAGTTCTGGTGCCTGCGCTTTTCACGGTGGTCATCTTCAGCGTGATTCTGAACACGATCAGCGAAACGCTGGCGCCAAGCCCCTTCGTCATCATAACGCCGTTTCAGATGGTGATGCTGCTGACCGTTATGCTGCTTGTCTTCAGCTTCGCGATCGCCAAGGCCGGTCAATGGCTGGGCGGTGTGGGTGTGTTTCACGACTCGCTTCTGTTGGTGATCTTTCAGCAGGCGATGTTCCTGCCGGCTGTCGCAATCCAACTGGTGCTGTTCGTCATCTTCCCCGTGCTGGCCGGGCTCTTCATCCTGTTCGTGATGATTTATCTCACCTGGGTGCAGATAAACTTCATCGCGGCGCTACATGGGTTTGAAACCTTGGGCCGCGCAATCGGTGTGTTGCTGATGGCGATCGGCATGACCTTCATCGCGCTGATGTTCGTGGCCCCATTCTTTGTGACGACGACAGGGGTGCTGAACAATGTATGACGTCGACGCCATTCGCGCCGATTTCCCAATTCTCTCCCGCGAGGTGCATGGCAAGCCGTTGGTCTATCTGGACAATGGTGCCTCGGCACAAAAACCTCAGGTCGTGATCGACGCCGTCAATCAGGCCTATTCGATGGAATATGCCAACGTACACCGTGGGCTGCACTACCTCTCGAACCTTGCGACCGACAAATACGAGGCCGTACGCGGCATCATTGCGCGCTTTCTGAACGCTAGGACAGAGCGCGAGATCGTCATGAACTCGGGCACCACCGAGGGCATCAACCTGGTAGCCTACGGCTGGGCCATGCCGCGGATGGAGCCGGGCGACGAGATCATCCTCAGCGTGATGGAACACCACGCCAACATCGTGCCGTGGCATTTCCTCCGCGAACGCCAGGGCGTGAAACTTGTCTGGGTCGACGTCGATGAAACCGGTGCGTTGCCGCCGGAAAAGCTGTTGGCTGCGATCACGCCCAGAACCAAGCTCATCGCCGTCACGCATCTGTCGAACGTGCTGGGAACGCGCGTCGATATCAAGGCGATCACCGAAGGCGCGCAGGCCCACGGCGTACCGGTGCTGGTCGATGGCAGCCAAGCGGCGGTGCATATGCCGGTCGATGTTCAGGACCTTGGCTGTGATTTCTATGCCATCACGGGTCACAAGCTTTATGGGCCCTCGGGCTCGGGTGCCATCTATATCCGCGAAGAGCGCATGGCCGAGATGCAGCCCTTCATCGGTGGCGGCGACATGATCCGTGAAGTCCACAAGGACGAGGTCACCTGGAACGATCCGCCGATGAAGTTCGAAGCAGGCACGCCCGGCATCGTCCAGCAGATCGGCCTGGGCGTGGCGCTGGAGTATCTGATGGGCCTCGGCATGACGAATGTCGCGGCACATGAAGATACGCTCCGCGATTATGCCCGCACCAAGCTCGACGGCCTGAACTGGCTGCAAGTCCAGGGCACCACGGCGGACAAGGCCGCGATCTTTTCCTTTACGCTCGATGGCGCGGCCCATCCACACGATATTTCGACCGTGCTCGACAAGAAGGGCGTCGCCGTGCGCGCTGGGCACCATTGCGCCGGGCCGCTGATGGACCACCTGGGGGTCACAGCGACGACACGGGCAAGCTTCGGGCTCTACAACACGACCGACGAGGTCGACGTGTTGGTCGAAGCGCTCGAACTTTGTCACGAATTGTTCGGTTAAGGCCGGCGTCGCCCGTCAGTCGGCGGATGGACTGGACTTGCCCAGTGCCTGCAGAACGCGCGACAGCGTTTTCTTGAAATCCCTGTTGTGACTGAAGTGGGACAGGGCGAAAACGATCCGGTCCCAGTCCTGTTCGTCCAAAATACCCTCACGCATATCGACCCCTTACTGCCCCCTTGGGTCTGTATCGAACAAAACGCTGAAAATTTGGTTTCCCGAAGAGCGGGGTTGCCCCAATTGACCCGGTATACTTCCGCCAGAAAGACGGGGATGCCTTGCAGAAATCCCCTTCGCCAAGGTGCTGTGGCCCAAACGTTGCGCTTGGGCCGTGCGGGCGCTATACGACGCTCAGGCACCCGTAGCTCAGCTGGATAGAGCGCTGCCCTCCGAAGGCAGAGGCCAGAGGTTCGAATCCTCTCGGGTGCGCCACAGGTCTTTCGCAAGAATGACCAACTCCCCTGCGAGCATGGTGCTGGGCGGCAGTTGCATCGAAATTGTAATGAAAGCCTTTGGTGTCCGGCCTTTCTCTACTCGGGTGCGCCATCCAAAGCGGGTGTTTCGTTGTCGAACGGATCGAAGCGTTACGCCGACCATTGCTCTCGGTCTTTCATGAAGGTCATGAACTGTTCCTCACTCACAGGGCGCGAGAAGTGGTAGCCCTGCAGAACCGAGCAACCGATGTCGCGCAGCAATCTGGCCTGGTCTTCCGTCTCGACACCCTCTGCCACGACATTGATCGACAGCGTATCCGCGATCTGCACGATGGCTTTCACAAGGTTTCTGGCCCGAAGGTCGTGTGCGACCGGCGCCACGATGCGCTGGTCGATCTTGAGCGCCGAGGGCGCGATCTCCATCAGGCTGATAATCGAGGCGTGACCGGACCCGAAATCGTCGATTTCGATGTCGATGCCATGCTGGCGCACCATTTCCAGACCTAACCGAAAGTCCTCGTCTTCTTCTTCGACCAAAATCGACTCGAGCAGTTCGAAGGTCACGTTCGTATCGGTGGCAGCAATTATTTCGCGGGCCATCCGAGAAACCTCGGGGTCATGCATGCGCACGGACGTGATGTTGAAGCTTATCTTCGGGACCGTAACACCCCTGACATGCCACCGCGCCAGGCAATCCCGGCTCTTTTCCATGATAATGCGGTCGATTTCGGGCAAGACGCGCAACTGTTCGGCGACATGCAGAAATATGGCCGGAGCAACAGTCCCTCTTGTCGGGTGTTGCCAGCGCAACAACGCCTCTACACCGACCAGCCGGCCATCATTGGCGGAGACCTGTGGCTGAAAGAACGGCTCGAACTGGTCGGCATCGATTGCTTCTTGGATTTCCATGGACAGCTGCCGTTCCTCAAGCAGGGTCGTGTGCAAGGCGGGGGTGAAAAAGACGGCACGGTTACGGCCTTCGGCCTTCGCGCGATAAAGCGCGGTGTCGGCGAAGGGCTGGATGTCAGCGCCGATTTCGGTCAGGTCATCGACCAACGCGATGCCGAAGCTTGCGCCAAACCGGCACGGGCGCCCTTGGAAGAGCAGCGGTTCCTGCAAGCCAGCCTGCACACGGGACACGAAATCGCTGGCCTCTTCGACGGAAGACCCGGGCGCCAGCAAGACCGTGAACTCGTCTCCGCCGATGCGCGCCGCGAAGTCGCCTGGTCGAAGGTTGTCCTGCAAGACGGTGGCGACCTGGATCAAGACAAGGTCGCCGGCCTCGTGCCCCATCGTGTCATTGACCAGCTTGAAGCGGTCAAGGTCCAGACGGACAAGCGCACAATCACCTGGACCCCCGGCACCGGCATCGGCCATGCGGCCTGCAATCGTCTTGTCGTAGAAACGACGGTTTGGCAGCCCGGTCAGCCCGTCATGAAGGGCCTTGTGCTCATTTTCGGCGCGCATCCGTTCGGCCAGAAGATGCGCTTTTTGCAACTCACTCTCGCGGACAACGTCAGGTGTCACGTCAAGAATTACACCTGTCCATATGACCCCGCCGCTCTCGTCTGTGCGCGGCACGGCCAGCCCGCTCACCCACAGCATGCCGCCGTCCGGCTGGAAGATGCGAAAACGCATTCGCAAATCCGCGACATTTTTCGCGCTTTCTTTGAGGTTCTCGACAAGAACCGATCTGTCTTCCTGTGCAACGACGCTCATGAAGCTGGAGGGTTTCTGGGAGATCTCGGCGGGAGCCAGGCCCGCGATCTCCGCGAAGCGGCCGCTGACATAGAGAAACTCGAACTCTCCGTCACCGGTAAGCCGGACTTCGCAAAGCCCGACCGGCGCAACTTCCGTTACCAGCGTCAATCGCTCGTGTGATCGCTTGAGCCGTTCGGCAGCGTCGGCGGCGCGTTCTTCGGCCTCCACCCGCTCGCTGATGTCCTGAAGAACGGCGACAAGGCCAGCTATGTGATTGTTCTGACCGCGAATCGGGGCGGCGGAAAGCTGGACGGCGATCTGATCTCCGGCTCGGCTTCTGAGGAATGTGCCGCTGCTCAAGGACACGGTTCGGCCGCCGGTCAGGCTGGGCGCCAGCGGATCGCTGTCGCCGGGGCAGGAAACGATATCAAGGATGTCGCGTATCGGCCTGCCCATCGCTTCGCTTGGCAACCATCCGGTCAATTCGCTGGCGACCGGGTTCAGGTACGTCAGCGTGCCATCGCGATCACCTGCGATAACCGCGTCCGAGATTGCCTCAAGCGTGACCAGGGCGCGTTCACGTTCGACGTGACCGCTTTGTTCCAATTCTCCGATAATTGTTTTCAGGCGCGCCGTCATGTCCCGAAGCGCATTGCCAAGCTGAGAAATCTCTCGTGGTCCCTCCGCATGGATCGGCGTGTCGAGGTCGCCGGCGGCAATCTTGTCGGCAGCACTTGCCAGTTCGCGCACCGGCTTGACCACGGCTCGGGCCACCAGAAGCGCAAGGATCGAAGCGCCAAGCCAGAGCGTTGTCGCGCTGATAAGCGTCGCGCGTCTGGAAGCGTGGGCGGCTTTCAGTGCGCTGCTCAACGGACGTGTGACGACGACCCGCAATGACCGGACCAGGTCCTGAAGTGGCTGAACGGCGACAAGAGCAGGTGTTCCGTTGGAAAGCTCGCTTCGACCGCTTGTGGCGGGTGGACGGAAGTATGCCTCGGCTAGCACCACTCCGGGGAAGTGATGTGCAAGGATGCGGCCATCCGTGTCCACCACAAAGGCTTCAGTTTCCGGCGACAGTTCCAGATCGGCGAGAAGTTCCCAAACGACCCGAAAGCGCGTGCGTGCAAGAAGCGCTCCCTCGGTACGCCCGCTGACCCTGTCGACGATCGGGACGGCGATGTCGAGCAGCGGCTCGCGAAGTGCCTGATCGTAAAGGACATTGCCGACAAAAACTTCGTTTGACTGCCAATAGGAGGGGTCGGGCAGCAAACGGGAGGCGTCCCGGTCCAGAGACGAGGCACGCGTGCGCGAGACCTGTGCCCGGGCCCGTCCATCCAGCCCGGTCACGGTGATGGCCTCGTAAAGTCTTTCATGGGACAGCAGTCGCCCAAGCAGGGCGGTAATCTCGTCGTCGGGCATGGCGTAGAGCCCGTGGGTGCGTTCCACGAACTCCATTTCGCTCACGCGTGTCCTGACGAACGCCTGGATTTCCCGCCCCACGTGAAGCGCCACGGCCTCTTGGTATCGCAAGCTCTCCTGTTCAAGATCGTCGGCATTTCGCGATCCCGCGCTGACACCAAGCAGCAGGATCGGAATGCTCACGATCACAAGATAGTAGCGTATGCGTATGGTCGGCAGCACGGCGCCCCCGGTGTCTGGAGCCAAATTGGCTTACCAATCAGTTGGTCAGCCGATCCTCGCGGACGATCAGATCGGCGCGACGCAGCGCGTCTTCGTTCACCGCGATGCCGATGCGTTCCGTCGCGGCGGCGTTGATGACATAGTAGAAGTCGGCGGTCTGGACGGGCATGGTCGCCGGGTCCGCTCCCCGCAAAAGCCGCTGCGCTATCTCTGCTGCCTGAACGCCGACTTCGTGATGAACAATGCCATACGACATCAGTGCGCCGGCTTCGATCTGCGCCAGGCTCGGGCCAGACACGGGTATGCCCCGCGCATTGGTAGCCTTGATCAGGTCCTTGATGCGTCGGTTTACCGTGCTGTCCGGCAGCATGAAGACTGCGTCGATATCTTCGGGGATGTCGGCCAGAAGGGCCGTTACCTCGTCATTGTCGCGCGCGTGCCCGTGAACAAGGGTCAATCCCAATTCGGGCGCGATCGCGTCGAGTTGTTGCGCGGCACTGACCGGGGCAGGGTCCTCGGGATTATAGGGCAACAGGATCCGTCGGGCGTCCGGAAAAAGCTCGTGCATGACCTCCAGCCGCCGCGCCTGGTTCTTGCTCAACATGACGCCCGTCATATTTCCGCCCGGGCGGGTAAGATCGGTCATGACACCCGCTCGGATCGGGTCTGCGATTACGCCGAATACCACCGGGGTCCCGCTGGTCTTGGTCGCAGCATGGGCCGCCACACCGGTCGGTGTCCCGGCGGTGAAGATAAGGTCCGCACCGTCGGCAACCATCTTGCTGATCGCGGATTCAAGCTGGGGCCGGGGCGTCGGTTCGCCGGAAAAGAGGAACGTCGTGTTCTCGCCTTCGACGAAGCCGAGTTCCGCCAGCCCTTCCCGGAACCCGGCAACGTTCGAGAGCCCGTTCGGATTGTTGGTGACCAAGCCGATAACATAGGATTGCTGGCCGGGCTCTTCGTCCGGTGTCCCGGTGCCAAATGTCATCCAAACCGCTGAAAACGCGGCGATTACCAACACCGCAATCAGTCCTGTCTTCCAATGTCCGGGTCGCATGCTTCGCATCCTCTTGTCTAATGGCGCGCCGGGGACAGAACCCGGTAGCGTCACGCATAAGGTGCGTAGCTTAATTTTCCTCTTACGGATGAAAGGCGAGCAGCGTGCCTGTTTGAGGTTCGTCTCTTTGGCGGCAAATGAAAAAGCCGCCTGAAACGGCGGCTCGTTTTCAAAAGAATGGCTGAGGTGTCAGCGGCCCCAGACGCGCACGTCCCCGCAATCGACGTGGACGAAGTTAGACCGCGAGTATTTTCCAACACCGCCAGCCGAGCAGGAGATCGCGGCACGCGAAATCTGCGACACCGAACGACCTTCCAGTCGAATGTCCGTTGCCTGGCCCTTCATGTGAAGCGAGTTGCGTGCCACCGAGCGCGAGCGCGACCGAAGCATCGCATTGGTCTTTGGAGACCGATAGCCCGAAAGCAGCATGTAAGAGGCATCAGTGTCCAGCAGACGGTGCGAAGCGGCCAGAATGTCGATGGTGCGGCGGTCGAACTTGATCATGTCGTTGGTCCGCCAGTCGCGCATGAAGCGGTTGATCTCGGACAAAGCCTCGGGGATGTAGTCGCCTTCGATCCAATAGATGGTGTCCAACCGTTCGCCGGTCCGCCCCGAGTGCATCTTCAGCCGCCGGATATCGCCTGCCCCACGGAGCACGCCGAAGGCATTCGCGTAGGTCGGCGCAGCGACAACAGTCGTTGCGGCGAAAGCTTTGAGCAAACCGCGCCGTGTAAGGCTAGTCTTGATTGAAGCCGTCATCTGCCTGTCCCGTTCTTTTGCCCCTGCCGGTTGAAATCGACAGTGAACTCACCACTCCCCCGCGGTGCGCCATGGTTATGGCCGAAATCTGCGGTCAGGCAAACAGGAGATCCCTTAGAATCAGACAGATCGCTGTCAATCGGCAAAAACTTGCCACTTTCTGCTTCTGTCGGCGGTGTTTCAAATTCGATCAAAGACCGTTGCCGTCCGGTAACAGCAGCCCCCGATGGCGGGAATTTGAATAGACACGCGTCAGGCTTTCCGAAACTAATGCAGGCGTATGTTCGGGGAACTTTTGTATTGGGATCACGGATGACTGCCATATCGTTAC
>JAAUYH010116910.1_pt1 | contig 11332 bp, 5 predicted proteins | sample 7278061 | NCBI WGS metagenome assembly JAAUYH01 (sample SAMN14350203, study PRJNA611818) | marine sediment metagenome | isolation source: surface marine sediment (0.6m) | place: French Polynesia: Moorea | collected 2018-08 | reverse complement strand
TAGAGAAGATTTGGTTGTTACCTTACTAGGGACTACCGATTTACCAGGAACTTATGTGCGCACTCCTACAGCTAAGGGTTTAGTTCTCAATTGTCGGGATACGACCAAAGGCAAGTTATCGTTAGAGTTGCGATATCGAGGGAAAATTGTTCTCAATTCCCAGAGCTTTCTTGCTGGTTTAGAAGTTGGCGGCTCTCCCTGGGATGAAACATTTAGCATTTAACATTTTAGGTTAGTTAGGGGTCGAATAGGTATCGCTACCTGACACTCAAGCTTTGATATTGAATGTAAACGCTGGCTTTTGCCGATTCTGTATCTCCTTGATTCTTAATCTTATTGAACCTAATTTGATTTATGATCGGTTTAGTTAGAATATCAAAACAGATGAATTGACCGCGGAATGCCGTCAGCGCAGCGGGCAGACCCCGCGTCGGCGAAAGACGCAAGGGAATGCTGCCCAAGAAAGGCTCCGTCGTCTCTTGGTGCGCGTTCCTTAGCTGCTTACAAAGCAGCAGGGTCGCACCGCTTTTACGGCGGAGTACCGCTGACCATTAAGAATGCGAAAGCAGAATTGGCAAAGGATTACTGGCAACATTAAAGAGAAGACTACGATAAAAAGTAATGATTCGTATCACAGGAATAGTTAAAACAGCTAACCAAGTTAGAAACAAATTACAACAGGGAGTTCATCCTCAGGAAGTAGATTCTTTTAAGGCATTTGTGCATAATTCCTTACAAACCATTGAAAATATTTGCCAAGAAGCCAATAGCTCACCAGAGCGTCTGCCTACTCCTTCACGTAAAGCTTATCACTACCTCAAAAGAATAGATTGGCATAATTTACCCCTGACCAAGCAAGAACAATCTCTGCCACCAATCTCAAACCTGAGAATTAAAAATGTGGTCAAACAACAAAAAAATTTTCAACGACAGATCGGACAATTAAATCTTCTTGACAATTCTCTAGCAAGAGACCAAATCGCAAAAGAATTAAGTAATTGTACTCAAGAAATTGAGCGCATTTGCCAGCAAAATAATGTTACCCCTGGGGCTTTAACTACTCCTTCACGCAAAGCCTATGCTTGGATGAAATTTCTCACCGATGGCGACCACCTCAAGCTACACATAGCAACTATTAGGAGAATCAAAACCTTAGCCCAACAAATCATTAAAACCCACAAGCTAGATATCCCAGAGATGATCGTGGAAATCACCAACTACAATGGTTTGTATAAGTATAAAAAGAATCACCAAGGAAATATCGAACTACAACTAAGTGAAGGATTTATTCAGGCTGAAGATAATATTTTGCAAGCAATTATCTTAATGGTATTGCTGGGAAATAATCCTCAAGATAAACAACTAGTTCGTAACTTTGGTTTAACCGAAGAATATAGCGAAATTATTTTAGAACTAGATTTGATTGCCGATCTCGATGCCGAGACCCCCCAAGGAAATTGTTACGATTTAGAACAACTTTTTGAATGCATCAATCAAGAATATTTTGCTGGAAAAATGGCAAAACCTCGTCTTACTTGGAATCAAATTTTAACCCATCGCAAATTAGGACATTATGAACCCTTACGTGATCGTGTAGTGATGAGTCAGACTCTAGACAATTCGGAAGTTCCCCAATTTGTCGTCGAGTTAGTTTTGTATCACGAACTCCTCCACAAACATCATGGAGTCAAATGGATAAACGGCAAACGCATGGTACATACTCCTGAATTTCGCCGTAGTGAACGAAAATTCGCCCATTACTATAAAGCTGAGGAATGGCTAAAACAATCCTCGGTTTTTTTTATATAATCTTGAGCTTTATAAGAGTTAAACAAAGACAGAAGTTGTTGAGTATTTGCGAGTGCGAAACCCTGCGGTTTATGCGAAGCAAATACCAAGATATTTTAGCGATCGCTTACTCTAGATTGTCGATTCAGTATTCATAAATTCCTAGTGATATTTGTTTTACTAAATAAGCAATTGCACAATTTATTTGTCACCATCACTGCTCAAAGATTTCCCAATGGCAAAGTCACGGTAATAGTTGTTCCTTTATCTGTTCCTGCACTATATAAACTAATTGTTCCTTGCATTAACTTAAGTAAATTATAGGAAATAGCTAAACCTAAACCTGTACCGCCAAATTTACGAGTTGTTGAACCATCTACCATCACAAAGGGGCGAAATAATTTGTCTTGCTTATTCGATTCTATGCCAATTCCTGTATCTCGAAAGATAATAGCCACTGCAGGTTCTTCTAGGTAAGAATTAGTACCACTGACAACCTTATTTTGATTAACTTCAAGAGTTTCATGACTATTGTAATTAGAAAATTGTGAGTGCAATGGCTGTTGAAGATCGCTTTTAACAACTAAGGAAAGAGTATGATTTGGATTACTAATCAAATTATGTTTTGGTCGAACTTCAGTCTTAATTTCAATAGTTCCAGAATCAGTAAATTTAACAGCATTGCCCAATATATTAAAGAAAACTTGTTTGAGTTTTGCTGGATCTGCTTTAACGTATATTTTTTGGCGCCAAGTTGGAATCTGTAAGTTTAATCCTTTACTTTTGATAGCAGCACTCTGGATATTAATAACATCACTAATAACTTTTTCTAAATCAACATCTTGAATATCCAAAGAAATTTCACCTGCTTCAATTTTTGAGATATCTAAAACATCATTAATAATTTCTAAGAGATGAACTGCTGCATGGTCAGCCTGTGCCAGAAATTCTTTCTCTTCTTCTTTGCTGTCGCAATAATCGTCTTTAACGAAACGAATACAATTGATAATACCATTTAGGGGAGTCCGTAATTCATGAGAAGTAGTCGCTAGAAACTCACTTTTTAGTTGATTGGCACTTTTGGCTTCTTGCCAAGCAGAAACTATTTCTTCTCCTTTAGTTCTCAACCTAGTTACCATGGCGTTAATTGCTAAAGAAAGTTGATTGAATTCTCTAATTCGAAAGTTTTCTACTAGACTTTCTTTTGATTGCAAATCCTCTTTTTTTAGAGCGTAATCTCGAATATTTTCTAAGGGAAGGGCTAATTCCCGAGACATGTATAAGGTAGCGACAAAAGTCACGGTAATTAATCCTACTGTCATAATCACTAAAACTCGGCGAATACCTCTTAGGGGGTATAAAGCCTCACCTAGAGGAGTTATGGCTAAAACTACCCATTTTTGGGATTTTTCTAAAGTAATTGGGCTCATAATCGAATAACATCCAGCCAGAAACTGTACGCCGTCTTCTTCTAAAATAAATGTTTGCAAAGAATTAGCTTTTTTTGCTGTTTCATTATCAAATAAGTTTGCTAAAAGTTCTGCATCTAACATTTGCTGAATCTTTCTTTCCACATTTTCGGGTAACATATGAGCTAAGATGATACCTTGTTCATTGATAACAACAGGATAGCCATCTAAAGAGCCAGATTTTCGGGATTCTTGATTGAGGATTGCAGACTTAACACTAAGGGTATAACGTAATTGATTATCGCGATCATATACAGGAGCAGTTAACCATAATTTCAGTTGATTTTGAGATGCTAATTCGGGGGAGTCTGGGGATTTTTCTGTGGTCTGGTTCGGGACGATGACATCGAGTTTAATTTGTTGTCGAGGAGTAAAAAAAGTTGGTTTTTTTTGAGGCCAAAGAGTAAAGTCCAGTTCAGGGGCTTCATCGCAGTTACTAGCAACAATCTTTTCTGATCTGGGCTCGTTCAGTTGTACACAAAGAATATTTTCGGGCAAGATTTGGGTAAGCCGAGAGATAAAAATTAAATTGTTAGCGTCGGCATCTGATGTTAAAATTTCAAAGTCACTAGCAATCGCTAAGTTATTGTAAACTACATTTAAGGATTGTTCGATACTTGTTCCTTTACGAATTGCGCTATCTGTTAAATTTTGTCTAGCACTTTCTAAAAAAGCAAAGCGAGCCTTAGTATAAGTTAAATAGACTCCTATCAGCAAGATAGGAACGCTCAGAAGAAATAAGCGCGACAGAAGAATGCGGCGAAATGATGATGGCTTACCCAATGCCATAATTATGTAGCTTACTGTTCCTTATTGATAAACTGTTAACTAAGTAGATAGACAGAAAAAATATCAAACCTTATTTTCTATGAGCTCTCCTCACTATTTTCTGTTTAATGTTACCCAGCTACTTAGCCTTAAACTTATGATATCGATTGTTGCGACATTTCTCCCTTGAAATTTTGAATGTCTGAGAATCCTAACAAGAGAAAATATCCACAAACAACTGTTATCTTAGCGATGACGGCAGATGGGAAAATTGCAGATAGAATAAAAACCCCAGCTAAGTTTGGTTCCAATGCTGATCAAGCCCATCTAGAAGCACAAATCGCTTTGGTTGATGGTGTAATGTTTGGTGCTAGTACTTTGAGAGCTTACGGCAGCAGCTTACCAATCACTAATCCGCATTTATTATGGCAAAGACAAGAACGGATAAAATCTTTACAACCTGTGCATCTCGTAGTTTCCGCCTCAGGAAATCTCAATCCTCAAGAGAGGTTCTTTCAGCAACCAATTCCTCGTTGGTTATTAACTACTGAAACGGGAGCAGTTTTTTGGCAAGATAAGCAGAGGTTTGAGCGGGTACTCATCGGCAAGTTACTCAATGAGTATAATTCTTTTGATTGGCAAGAAATATTACCTCAGTTTAAACAATTAGGGATTGAGAAGTTAGCGGTTTTGGGGGGAGGAGAATTAGTTGCTTCTCTATTATCTTTAGATTTAATCGATGAATTATGGTTAACAGTTTGTCCGATAATTTTCGGTGGCAAAAATGCCCCAACTCCCGTAGAAGGAATTGGATTTTTGCAATCTCAAGGAAAAAAACTTCAATTATTAGAAGTCAAGCAAATCGATCAAGAAATATTTTTACACTATAAACTTTTAAGGAGTAAAGAGTAACGACTAAGGAGTATAGCGCTACGCGCAAGTCAAAAGTCAAACTCGCGCGTTCCTTAGCTGCTTACGAAGCCCAGAACACGGAGCTGGGTAAACAGCAGGGTCGCTCGTCAAAAGTCCTAAAGGATACCGCTGCGCATATCAAAAGTTTACTAATCATGGGCTGGGGCATTTACCAATGTCCTAACCAAATTACGTAGTGCTATAACTACCAACAACTAACGACTAACGAGTACAAAGTAAATCTTCAATGTTTAATGTAATAGTTCTTTTTTCAGTAGACTAATTGATTTGGGATTAATATATTTATCGCTACAAATAACTTCTGGTAGACGAATTAAATCGGCTTTGGCCTCAACAATAGCTTCTTGCACTGACTTATAACTAGAAGGGCCAGCAATGATAGTATGGGCGTTGCGGATTAGAGTCATTAATTTAGAGCGATCGCGCTGTGGAGCGGTTAAGACGAGGAGATCTTCTCCTCTTTGACTTCTGACAATACTTTCCGCAACTTTGAGGGTTTCTTCACTAAGACTAACTATTCCTAAACGAGCTTGTGACGGTAATTTTTTAATTATTGCCAACTCTTTACTATAGTCATAAATATCAATGGGAATAATGCGAAAAGAATTAGCAGGTATGATCTCCAAAACTTCTTTGAGAAAATAACGGTTAGTGATTAAAGTCCCAAAATTATTTTTTTCTAGCAGTGCAGGAAGTTTTTCCAAAACAACTAATTCTACAGAGATTTTTAGCGATGCCATTAATTCTTGATGCATGATTTCTCCTGCACTCAAATCTCTACTAGGAACTGTGACAATTACTTGTTCTTTACACCGCAAACGCCAATCTATTTCTGTAACAAATAATTTTCTAATTTCTTTTAAACTACAACCTTGCTCTACAAGACTATCAATAGCTTCTTGAATAACATGACGATGGGCAACGCTCGGAGAATTTTTCTGAGTTCCTAGTTCAGGATTTTTAACATAAATTCCTGAGCCAGCCACCGATTCTACTAGTCCTTTCTCTTCTAGATTTTGATATACCTTGCTAATAGTATTGCGGTGTAATCCAGTAATCATTGCTAACTGTCTCGTACTCGGTAAACGATGACCCGCGGGATATTGTCCAGACGCGATCGCAAATTGAATTTGCGCAAATAATTGTTTGGAAGCGGGAACATCGCTATCAGTTTGAATTTGGAAGTTGAGCATATTTTTATAAGGCAAATGGCAAAAGTCAGGAACATTTTTATAGATCCTTGATCTATCACCCAACCTAACTATTTCATATTTTTTAAGTACAGTTACTGATTTAGCTGAGATAATCAGAGAAGTCTGACAATAATACCACTACTTGATTTTTCTTAATGAGTCTTAATATTTATTAGTTTTTTTTTAGTTAATTTTTTTTAACATAAAGTTTATATTTTCTTGAATTTCTTATTAAATTACCTAAGGAAATTATTGGTAGTCAATTAATTAAGCTTAAATGAAGGAGCATAATTATTTACGCATAACTACATAGCAATAAATTATTTTTAGGTATTAGTACTCATGGTATCCGCTCCCCAAAAACTTACTTTTCAAAAACCCAATATTGCTGAGGAAACGATTGTTGACCCGATCAAGACTGCTCAGGGTGTATATATCACGATCCATGGTCACTTTTATCAGCCCCCCAGAGAAAATCCGTACCTGAATACCATTGAAAGGCAACCCAGTGCCCACCCTTTTCATGACTGGAATGAAAGAATTCATCATGAATGTTATCGTCCCAATGTTTTTGCGAGAATTCTTAATGATCGTCAGCAATTAGTTGGGATTGTTAATAATTTTGAATATCTCAGTTTTAATATGGGTGCAACCTTAATGTCATGGTTAGAACAATATGATCTAGAGGTTTATAAAAAAATTATTGAAGCAGATCGTCTCAGTAGTCAAAGACTTAATGGTCATGGTAATGCGATCGCGCAAGTTTATAATCATATCATTTTACCCTTGGCTAATAAGCGGGATAAGTATACCCAAATTCGTTGGGGAAAAGAAGATTTTTATTCTCGTTTTGGCAGAGAAGCCGAGGGGATGTGGTTAGCAGAAACCGCAGTAGATTATGAAACTATCGAAGCTTTAATCGATGAAGAAATTCGTTTCATTATTCTGGCACCTTCTCAAGCAGAACGCTGTCGCCCGATTCCCCACGATCAGAGTGAAGCTGCTGAACTGCAATGGCACAAAGTAGCAGGTTCACAAATCGATCCAACTCGTCCCTATCGTTGTTTCATCAAAGATGGCAGATATCTCGATATTTTCTTCTATGATGGCCCGATTTCCCGGGATATGGGTTTTAATGATGTCCTAGAAACAGCGGACAATTTAGCCGGAAGATTAGGTCAGGCGATTAAAGGAGATCATCGTCCTTCCCAGTTGATTAATGTGGCGACAGATGGGGAAACCTTTGGGCATCATAAAGGAGCTACCGAAAAATGTCTCGCCTATGCCTTTTCAGAAATCTTTTTGGCTCGTGGTTGGACGGTAACTAATTACGCTCATTATCTGAGTATCAGTGAACCGACTTGGGAAGTCGTTCTCAAACCTGTTACTTCCTGGAGTTGTGCCCATGGCGTAGATCGCTGGCAAGATAATTGTGGCTGTGGTGGCGGTGGTTTATGGCATCAAAAATGGCGTAAACCCCTCAGAGAAACTTTAGATTGGTTAAGAGATCATCTGATTACAGTTTACGAAGAGGAGGGTAGTAAATTATTTCGCGATCCTTGGCGAGCCAGGGATGAATACATCCAAGTAATACGCGATCGCTCTAAAGCACAAGTTAACGAGTTCTTAAAAGAGCAACAAAATCATGAATTGACAGCAGCAGAAAAAATCGATGCTCTACGACTTCTAGAAATGCAGCGTCATGCTTTACTGATGTACACAAGCTGTGGTTGGTTTTTTGAGGAAATTTCCCGTCCCGAAGGAACGCAAATACTCCGTTATGCCTCCCGCGCTATTGAGTTAGCTGGAGAAGTAGCAGGGGTTCGTTTAGAAGAAGAATTTATCCGTCGTTTAAGTCTGGCTCCCAGTAATGTGGAGAAATTTCGCCATGGAGGAGCGATTTATCGCCAATCCGTGATTCCCAGTCAAGTTAGCCTGGAACAAGTAGCTGCCCATTACGCGATCAATTCTCTGTTTAAAAACTATTTGCCCCAAGAACAAATCTATTGTTACCAGAGCGAACAATTAGATTGTCAGAAGCAATCGATGGGTACTCTGAATTTAGTTGTGGGACAAGTTCGTTTAACCTCTGAGATTACTTGGGAAAGTCAACATTTTGTCTTCGCTGCCATACATCTAGGAGGCTGGGATTTCCATTGTTGCATTAAACCCTTTACCAGCCGTCTCGACTATGCCCAGGTTAAAGAGCAATTGTTTGATGCCTTACAAGAAGCCAGTACAATCCAAATAATTCTGGTGATGAATCGCATTTTCGGCGATCGCAGTTTTAACTTGCACGATATTTTTGGGCAAGAAAGACATCGCATCATGAATCAGTTAACCGAGAAAACTAAGAAACATCTCGACCAACTTTATACCCAAGTTTACCGAGAAAATTATAGTATCTTAGTGGCTTTTCAAAGAGAAGGTTTACCGGTGCCCCAAGAAGTAAAAGTTGCGGCTGAAGTGGCATTAGCTGCTCGGTTTGCTGCTGTAGTTTCTGAAGTGGAAAAACTATCGGAGCAACCTCAAGAAGTCGAAAATTATTTAGCTGAATTAAAAGCGATTGCGATCGAGGCTAAACATCTTAATTGCCAATTAAACACTAGTGAGGCCAAAAGAATTTTAGAACAATTAATTTTGCGCTGGTTATGGCAACTTCTCTATGATAAAAATCCAGAAACTTTAGAAGAAGATGTTGCGAGATTAGAAAACGCGATCAAGGTGGCTAATCAAATAGAATTAGGTGTCTGTTTAGCTCGGGCTCAGGAAGTTTATTATCAATGTTTACATCAAAAAATAATCCCCGATTGTTTAGTGACAAAATTTGCTTGCCGTTGGGATATTAGCCAAATCAAACCTCTATTACGATTGGGTAAAAAGTTAAATATTGATGTTAGTGCATATCTTTAATTAGTTATCAGTTACTCGTAGGGGCGCAAGGCTTGCGCCCTCGAAAGTTACCATTGAGTTGACCTAAAGCTTGGTGCTCTGGATAAACCCAGAACACCAAGCTGGGCAAGCGCCTGTAGGCGGCGCGGGGTCTAGGCGCTTTTGACTTCTCCTCCTGCTCCCCTCCTTGGAGGGGCTGGGGGTGGGTTGAGTCAGGGGTGGGTGACTTTTGATATGCGCTTGCGCAGCTCTACCCGAAGGGGCAGCGGTATCCTTTAGGACTTGTGCGTAGCGCTATACCGAAAAGCTCAATATTATGCAAAATCTGCTTGAGATCCCAAGGAGACTTATTAGTATTAAAGACAAGCTGAATGCTAGGTAAAAGATAGTTTTATCTGCAAATTTCAAATGCAATCGCTTTTTTGTGGCTTGGGGTTGAGATAAGATAAATAAATTTTTATTTCAAATTAAGTAAATTTCTGTCAATAGAATTAAAGCATAGCTATTCATCAAAGTCACTCTCTGTATAATTACGGAAACCCAAATTGAATTATCGAGCTGGTGGAGAAGTGACAAGATGAAACAGAGATTATCGCTATTACTATCTTTGGCTTACTGTACTCTTAGTCAAGGCATTTTCTTAACATCAGCTACGGCACAAGTTACTCCCGATGGCACCACTAACACTACAGTTGATGTTGACGGAAGTGATTTTACAATCCAAGAAGGAGAGCGTGCTGGCGGTAATCTTTTTCATAGTTTTGGAGAATTTTCTGTACCGACAGATGGTTCGGCATTCTTTAATAATGCAGCAGATATAGTCAATATCTTCTCTAGAGTTACAGGGGGTAATATTTCCAATATCGATGGTTTGCTGCGTGCCAATGGCAGTGCCAATTTATTTTTGCTAAATCCTGCGGGAATTATTTTTGGAGAAAATGCCCGGTTAGATATTGGTGGTTCCTTTTTTGGGACTTCTGCTGATAGCTTTGTGTTTGAGGATGGGGAATTTAGTGCGACAGATTTAGATAATCCTCCCTTATTGACGATTAATGCCCCCATTGGTTTGAATTTTCGCGATAATCCTGGTGATATTATTGTTAGAGGTGATGGCAATGGGGCAAGACTTTTAGATAGTGAAGTTATCGATACTCAAGATGCTTTAAGAGTAGGTTCGGATGCCACTATCGGTATAGTTGGCGGAAATCTATTTTTTGAAGACGCAACTATTAAAACCGCAGGCGGCAGGATTGAAATTGGAAGCGTTGCCGGAGGACAAGTCAATCTTGTTGAAGTAGCTAATGGTTTTACTTTTGACTATTCAGGAGTAGAAACTTTTAGGGATATATCTTTATCAGGGAGGAGTGCCGTTGATGCTAGTGGTTTAGGTGGTGGAGATATTCAAGTTGCAGGTCAAAATATCTCTATTACTGGAGTTTCGGGATTTACTACCTTTACTCTAGGTTCAAATCCTGGAGGAGATATCAATATTTTGGCTACAGAGTCAGTCGAAATAAGTGGAGTTGAAAACGAGCTGAATTTTTTTAGTGCGATCGCTAATCGAGTATTCCCCAATGGCACAGCAGATGCAGGCGATATAAATATTGAAACAGGAAGGTTGCGTTTGGGCGATCGCGCTTTTATTGGTACTTTTGTTTCAGGACAAGGTGATGCAGGCAATATAACCATTAATGCCCGTGATTCTATATCTTTAGAAAATCAAGGAAATGGTAGCTTGATTGCATCTAGTGTAGCAAATACAGGAGTAGGTAATGCAGGCAATATTGAGCTAAACACGGGTTCTTTGACTTTAAATAATGGGGCTCAATTGCTAGCTAATACATTAGAACAAGGCAATGGAGGCAATGTTACTATCAATACAACTGATAACGTTTCCTTAGTTAATTCTTCTATTGTCGATGTTTCTGCTGGAGGTGGAGGAAGTATTACCGTTAATGCTAGGAACTTTGAACTTTTGTCAGGGAGTGCACTGTTTGGAGGCATAGGTGTAGGTTTAGGTTCTCCTGGTGCTCAAGCTGGAGATATTACAATTAATGTCTCTGAGGCTGTTTCTTTTGATGGGAGTTCTGCCATAAGCAGGGTGGGAACCACAGCTATAGGCAATGCTGGTGACATAAACATCACCACTGGAAATCTTTCTCTTACCAATGTAGCTCAACTGGATAACAGCACCAGAGGACAGGGAGATGCAGGCAATATAGTGGTGCAGGCTTCTGACACTGTCTCCCTCGCCAATAACTCTTTTATCTTCAGCAATGTGGGAAGTTC
>JAAUYH010243566.1_pt1 | contig 11333 bp, 17 predicted proteins | sample 7278061 | NCBI WGS metagenome assembly JAAUYH01 (sample SAMN14350203, study PRJNA611818) | marine sediment metagenome | isolation source: surface marine sediment (0.6m) | place: French Polynesia: Moorea | collected 2018-08 | reverse complement strand
TATGGTACTTACAAGCTATCTACAGCTCCATGCTTTCGTACTACTCAGCGACTCATATTTGGTACTGCTAGAACGTTCCATGCATATTCTTTCAGTCCCACGTGATGTCAGAAATATCTTGAAGAGACTGTATATCTTGAGTAACTAGCCCGGCTACCGTCCGCGTCGCCTGCCGGCGCCACACCGGGGTGGATCGGATGACCACGACGGGAGGAGTAGTACAGTGTCAGAAGGGACTTCTTTTTTTTTCCTTTCATTGATCCATTTTGTGTCATTGTATGAAACGTCATTGGAATATGTGATAGTTCTGTCGGGACATTAGGTGACGTGGTGGCCTTCTGCTTTTTCGTCCCACCACGTACAGAGGAGTTGTTTGCAAAATGGTTGGTTCTTTTTTCGCAAGGAATTTGACAGGGAATGAGGAAAATTCCTTGTAGGATGCCAATTTGACAATTGGGTTCGGTTCACAGAGTGATTTGTTGGTTGAGGCGGTGTCAGGGTGGTTTTCTGTTCTTTGAAGTTGCGAAGCCGTGAAGTTTCACTGCATGTCGCAAATGCACTGATTGAGGTGGTGTCAAAGTCCCCTTCTGCACTTCTGTTCTTTGAAGTTACGGAGCAGTGAAGTCTCTCTGCCTCTTAAATGCCCTGATGGATGTTGCGTGTAATCGCACGCATGGTTATGGGCCTGTTGGCTGGGAGAAGATCTGTTGGTGACATGTGTTGATGGATCGTTTGGTTCGGAGGAAAAGCAGTTGATTGGGATTCTGTTCTTTGGAGTGCGTGTGGGATGTCGTTTGTGCGAGCCATCTGTTTCGGTGGCTGTGTGTTGGGATGGAGTTTGTTGTAAGGGAATGTGCTGGTGATAGGGTTGCGCTACAGTTTTTCTGGTGTCATGTGCTCACGCAAAGATCAGAATAGAAGCAACACTAGATTAGCAGCGATCAGTTCGAACAGGTAGAATTATTTTTTCGATGTCGGCGACAACGAAGCTCGATCTTGGTCAAGTGCGGAAGAAAGTCCTAACTGTGTGTGCTTCGGTGGGGGAGATCTGCGGGACAATGGGAAGCGGTCGGGAACGGATGGGGAAGTGTGCTTCGTCCGTGTTGTGTAATGCGATCGATGTTGCTCTTGGCGTTGGAATCAATCTCGGCTGTGCGATTGATGCGAAGATGGAATTGAATGATAAGAAATACCCAGTTCGCCACTGCGGTTCATCTGTGAGTGCGAGTGTCACGTGTGTGCCCTGGCACTGGACCAATCTGTTCTTCTAATCGATATGTTCCATTATGCAGATAGAGAAGTACACGGTCTTTTCTCGATCTACCGGTATCACCCAGACAAATCAAGTGAATATCTGCGATTCTGCTGATGGCGGTGGACGAGAGTGGCTTGCCGCATTTCTGTCTATGGGATTGAGCCGAGTTACCGAAAAGTCTTTTGCTTTTGTGAGGGCACGGAACTGGCAATCTTTCGATACTTTGGACAATTTAGCTCTTGCCCTTTGTTCGGAAGCAGGTGAACTTGCCGAAGTTGTTGCGTGGAAGGGTGACGTTGTTGCGAGTTCGGAAGAGCGATTACTGCGGGCCAGGTTGGCTCAAGAGTTGGCGGACATTGTCATCTTGCTGGTGCGGTTGGTTCGTGTCAACGGGATTGAAGTTGCCGAGTTGGTTCGGAGTGCCAGACTCAGGCTCTTGTGAAATTTAATATCACTGTTACCACGTTGTGAATATCTATGATGGCGAACGAAGTTTCATTTTCTATTTTCGTGTATTATATCGGATGTGTGCCGTAAAGGCTTTCGAACTGTCGAGGTGCGTTGCATTGTGAACTGGTTAATGAGAATTCCTGTCGAAGAACTTCGCGGGTGATTGCTACGGAGGGTCAGTTATGATTGAATCGGACGGAATAGTTTGCCGTTCCGGTGGCAAGTCTCGTGTGGGAAGCTCACAATTTTGAGAGCACATTGTTTTGAAGTTCCTTTGTTAATTCCAAATCTTTTCACTGTCATGACTTTGCACGAGCGCATCGATCGGTACATTAGAGAATGTGGACAATACAAGCAGCGCATTGACCCGCAAGTTTTGCACGATCTCTACATGAAGGATGCTAAAGTCAAGGCTAAAGTCAGGGCAGATACGGCGTTGAGGGAGGCCGAACGCTACGTTGCGGATTGTCAGAGCCATGATACTGCCGTTGATCCGCAGGTTATTGCTCAACTGTTCAAAAGCTTGCCATAGGTTTGTTAAGCAAGATTTAGTGCACCACGTTACAACAGACACGGTGTATATTTGTTTTTGTAGTGTCGTCTAGCTGATATTAAGCTATGTCCTCCCTTGTATCGGTTATATGATTGCGGTGATGAGTGTGTTCTATTCCGTGGTCTGGGGTGGGGCGGCAGATGTCAGTGAGTCCGGCGAAGGCGTAGCCAGGGCCGGTTCTGGTTTTGTTGGTTGCGTGATTTTTCTTCTTTTTTTGCTGTGTGCTGCAATTTTCGCGTTTCTTTTCTCTATTCCGAAGCGTAACTCGTCCTCTGTCATGACGTCCAATTTCCATGCTTTCTTTTTCATCTCGCCAAGCGTGAGAAGCTTTTGCGCAATGGCCCGGGCATCCTTGGCCCACTCCTCGCGTTGGCGCTTCTTTCGCTGTGTCTGCTCAGCTGTAACGGTCATTTCGTCCTTCCGGTGTGCATGGGGCAGCCAGATGGTTTTGGCAGCCAGTGATGAAGTGTGCGAAGGACAGTTGTCATTGCAAGGTGTGGCTGCGGATATTGTACCGTACGCTTGGTACTTAGTGGGGTTCATGAGAGGGTTCTGGTTCACTGTCATTCGCAGCTGCCCGGCCCGGCAGAGAAGGCATTTCCAGGTTACGTAGTTTCCTGTGTCTTTCAAACTGAAGTTGCCCTTTCCGGCTACTGCGAAGTACGAATTGGCCAGGTGCGTGAATTCGGCACGGGAAACGTTGGTCAAGTCGCGCATGCGGTCGAAAATCTTGCATGCTCCCTCTCGGGATGTGCAACGGTCGGTTGGGTGGCAATTGCAAGGTCTTGTAATGGGTCCGACAGTGATGCACGGCACTGGATCGTATCTCAGATAGCCGTTCTTGTCGTAGACCAAGTTGCCGTCAGCATCCCTTCTAGGATTCTTTCGGCGGAGTCCGTGCAGGACGCCTCGACAATGCTTGTAGTTCGGGCACAGGTAGAGTGACGATACGCTGTTGTTGTATGACTGGAAGGTCGCATTGCGCATATGGCAGAAGAATTTTTTGAATTCTTGGAACTCGGAGGCCGTCATGAATTTGTAATCTTCCTTCGGATAGTTGTGGCAATCGGGCAGTGCTCTTGCTGTCATTTTGATGTTGGTCGGGCCGCAGGGCTGCTGCTCATTCTCTGCAGTTCCAGCGATGGTCGCCACGGCCCTTTCGTTCCACTTCAATTCTGCCCTTCGAGAGGCTGTGGGTGGGCGTTGGCCTTTTTTTGCTTGTACGACGGGGTCGTTGGTACCGAATTCCCCGGGCTCTGCTTCGAAAGCAGATGTACGAGTTGTGCACTGTGTCTATTGCAGGTACCGTGCAGAAGGCACCATAGGACCATTGTTGTCTCTTCTATGTTAGAGAAAAGTGATTGTTTTCTGACACGCAGTTCTGGGTGGTGTCATGTCACTAGTTCACCTTTGCTGTGACTGAAGGATACTGTCGACCCTGGGTGGGTGGAGCGAGTACACTTTTTACGTACTTGTTGCGAACTGGAGTGTCACGAATTGCTTCTTACCTAAGATACTACTCGGAAAGTTGTGAACAGAGAGTTGTAACGGACGTGCAAAGGTGTGGTTATGTATGGGGGGTACGTATGGCAGTGTGGAAAATGCAAGGGCGCTGCGAACATGGCGCTTTTTACGTTTCGATGTTGAAGTCGATGCATTCTTGAGTGGTCGGTTCGCGTCCCAGACTGGCAATGATGAACTGCTTGCACGCTGGTTGGTGGGGCCGGTAGAAGTTGTTTGGGAGTTCCAGGAAGTCATCGTAGGGTAGAACTCCGGCTTCATCGTGTTCTGTTTCGAAGTACTCGAAGCCTCGTTGGACGTACTTGATGACGCGCTGCCGGGTGCGTCTGCCGTTGCGAGTGGTGCAAGTGGGACGGACCCTTGAGTAGAAGCACCGGTGTCTGAAGAGCTGGCGAATCTCGGGGGTCACAGAGATGTCGATCGGGCTGTTTCGGGTGCGGCGCTTCAAGATGGGACCGCAGATCGGGAGGTCGAAGCGGTTGCAGATCTTGCGAACTGTGGTTTCGGGGTGGGCGATGAAGGAGACCTTGGGCAAACGTAGCTTCGAGGAGGTCTCAGCCTTCTCGCACTCGAAGTCGAAGATGCACATGTCTTTGCTGTAGATGGTGCCGCTTTCCTTCAGCTTGTATGGCAAGTCTTGGCCTTGGACTGATCGAAGCCACTTGGTGATCACCGGGAAGACCACAGCCAGGGGGTACTGACGCTCTTGTTTCGTCAAGCCGAGGAAGGCATCAATGTCTTGGGGGGTCCAGATGAGGTCCCGTTTCTCTTGTGTCATGTCGTACATGGCGACTGCCATCGACCCGCTCACTGCTCCTCGGTTGGTGGCTGGGAGATCCTTGAAGACTCGCTGGATTCCTTGTCCGAAGATGCGTGTAGCACTTCCCTTCCATGACCACGATCTCTGCTTGCACTTGAATTTTTTCATGTATTTCTCTCCGAGTCGCTTGCGTTGGAGGTTGAGAAAACCCGTTCGGGCTTTTGGGTCAAGCCACCCCGGCTTGTTCGGCTTCTTTGGTCGAAGCACTGTCATGGTGCCGTGCTTGGGAATCTGCTCTTTCTCTTTTTGTTTGTGCGATTTCGTGGTGCGTTTGTGGGAAGTGTGGATTTGTGGCGACGGTTGCCAGGAGGGTGTCAGCGAAGCAAAGGCTTTGTGACACGCTCGGAATAGTCGAGTGGAGGGCACATCCAAGGGAGTTCACGGAGGTGTCAGGTATGCTTCTGTGTTGTGGCAATTGCGTTGTTTGCTGTGGAATGTGATGGTAGAGGGGTCGTCAGCAGGAAACATTAGAATGCTGAGTATAGCGCAAACAGTACCATACTGTAGTATGGCTCTCTCTTATATGACACGTTTTGTTGTTGATGTCGGTGTTCCGTGATGGCGAATCTTTTGCCTACCGTGCAAAGTTGGGCTGCATCTGCGGGTTCCTGCACAGATCACTGTGGCTTCTTGTGTACTCACGTGGTGGCCTTCCGCGTTTTCTTGTCGGAATGGTTAATAGCACTGTGAAAATCTAGTTCCATTCTCTATAGAGAAGATTTTGCCGAGTGGAATTGTTAATTTCCTTCTGGAATGAAGTCACATGTTTTACTTTGTTGAAGGAGCTGACACTTTGCTTGAAGTGCCGTCAGTTGGCATTCCGTTTTCGAAGGTGCGGAGCCGTGAAAGCTTGTGCTTGATGGTCACAGTTGCAATCGTTGCGGATGTGATGGGTGGTTCGTACTTCTTCTTTGTGCTTACAAATCCAAACTTTGTTGTTGCCGTTGCCTCCGCTGTTGCTTCTGCATGACATGAAGACCACCATGGACAAAACGAAGAAGGACGAGAAGATCGCGTCGAAAAACACCGGGAGAGTTCCCCGCAGGAAGGCAGCGCAAGATAAGCGCACAGTCAATGCCGTGTCTCCTCCAGAAACGAAGAAAACCGATGAAGTTGCGGGTGAGTGGGCTGACCTTGACGTGTATATCGCACAGCCACCCAAATGTAAACGAGTTGTGTCTCCCAAGTGGTGTCTCCCAAGTGGCGTATTGTAGCTATTGCATTGAGTAATACCTATTAGAACATCGTTGTATCACTCGATTGCTTTTCTTTACTTTCAGACGTACTCATGGCTGCGGGCGAGGCCAACGGTGCTAGTGTCGTTCAGCCTGGCCAAGGAGGGCCCCCGGAAGGCCGCATGGAGTCCAAGCAAGGTGAAGACGAAGACCCTGTGCAGAAGAAGCTCAAGCTGGACGATTTGCCTGTTCCCGATAATGTCTATCTCATCGAGGCGGTTCTGGAGAAACTCGATGGAGGTTTGAACGTGTGCTACTTCAAGAACATTGGCAAGGAAGGCTTGGAACCGTTCATGGCCTCATTCAAGAGTGTGTTCGGTGAAGATACCAAGGACACTCTTCTCGTGGATAGCATTGGGTCCCGTAGCGATGCCACGCACCAGCTGATCATTAACCGAAAGAACATCACCGACCGCAAGGCGATGCGATTCGGGTGGGCCTTGTTTGTCAACGAATCGGTCTTCGACCCTGGAGATTGGGGCATCCATTTGTGCAATGTCCTGAACACGAGCGAAGAGTACAAGAAGAGCTTTGACCCCACGCGTACGGCGGGGAAGATGCCATACTTTGAGGTTACGCAGGTGAAGTTCCCTGAGGTGGGTGGGCGGCGCAAGTTGGATCAGGTGATGTCGGACTTTGGCGTTGTCCGGTACCTGATGAAGAAGTTCAACCTGAAGAGCTATCGCTCGCGTCGTCGCTACCAGACGGACGCAGACTGGGACGAATTGCTGCATCCGTACTTCGAGGATACTAAACGCGGTCGAACGGCTGTTGAGCAATTCCTCGCTGAAGAGGCGGGGGCCGATTTCTTCTCCTCTTAAGTGGACGAAGGAGTGATGTTCCCGCTACTCTCTTTCATTGCATACGTTCTCGCATGCCCTACATGAGATACATGTCCTTTCCTTTTCCGCACCGGTCCTCGCAGTCAGAGCATACATTCGTCGGTTCGCACGGGTTGCGGTGGGAACGAAGCGATCGAAAAGTAATTGATTAGCATATTAGTTTATTATGTTACGGTTATTCGGTGTACTTTCGGAATACTATGTCATACCCATTTTGGAGTAGACACTGTAAAGGAGCTTTCGGTGTTTGACGGTCGGTATGATCTCTCGAAACCAATGGAGTGTTCCTCTTTATAAACCACACAATTTTATGACGATGACGAGGGCAAGGATGAAAAAAGAACGGTGTGCAATTAATAAACTGAGGCTCTAAGGTTATCTTCGTGTGCTTTTCTATTTGCGGGATTGTCTATTAGTTCTTTTCCAGCCCACTTCAGTCCCAGTACACGGGTAGGGAACGCTCAGTATTCGCTACGATAGATCAGACTGGAGACAACCAGATCGCTAGGTACAACAACCATTTCGTCCAGCTCATGCCAGTATTTCACCATACGCTCCACCTTGTTCCAGGCATCGATGAATATCTTCTTCTCGTATTCGCAACACCAGGGGCGATCCCCTCCTTCTTCCATGCCAATCATCATAAATTCCCGTGCGTCGTAGTAGCTGGCGCCCGTGACGCCCTCCTGGTGGAGACGGTAGCGGTCGAAAACCTCCACCAGGCTTTCCCAATGGGGATCGCCGCGCCGGTACATTGGAAACTCAGTTTTCAGAGACGGCATGGTCTGTTGATGCGGTGGATGTCGAATGTCGAATATTACTGTATGCAAAGTTGTGGAGTGAGATTGTGAAAGATAACGAAAGATGTTCACGCTAGAACCAAAGGAGTCGAAACTCCATCGAAACAGATCAAACTGTCGATGCACCTCCTGTCAGCAGATTGAAACGTGAGGGTGCAGGAATCACTTGTTGGTAAACGCTACGGAAACGGACAGAAGGGACCGTTCTTTTGTTCGTGTGAGCGATGGAAACTGACTGGTTGACAGGTGCGTGTCTGGTGAACCAGCGGAGAAAGCCATGATGGTTTTCCCATTTCGCTGTCAGTCTTCTCACAAATCAATCGATTGCGCATCAAACAGACCAATCATACCCTTTACCGTTTCTTTCTTCTGCACGTGATCCCTTTTGCATTTTTACCATGAGCAACAGCAAACTCATCAACGTTGACATGCCCAACATCGCTAAGAGCTACAATAGCTCGACCGGAACTACCATTGAGACGCCCAGACCAGATTCAAAGGACTTGCTCGCTCTGGTTACTAAGCACATCGAAGATGGTCGAATCGATGTGTCAGGCGTACAGGATGCTGATGTTGCTGCGTATTTGATGCGCCCTATTGTCGAATCGGCTGTTCATGAGTCAACCCCCAGTAATGGATTGCGCCCCACCCGTGTCAATGTCGATACTCCCGGTCCCATTGCTGCTCTTGCGACTAACGTGATTAGCGTGAAACGTCCGCAGCGTACCCTTATGACCATCGGTGGTGTGCAGACACGTTCCCAATACAACGCGGGCAGTAACGAACTGCACCGTGTCTTGGGGCAGCAAGGCAATCTCCAATTCCGCAACATGCTGGGTGATTCGCATGAGTATGCCATTAACACGGATCGTCGGAGTCGGGCCCGTGCTAGCGCGTCGCTAGACACTCACACCTTGGGGTTGCGCGATGCACTGTGTAACAAATACGACATCCCTGATAATTTCCGCGGCGAGATTGGCCGTCTTCGTGGGATTATCCGAGCGCGTGAGACTACCATTAGCACGCGCGATACCACCATTCGCACCCAGCACGGGGAGCTCCAACAGCGCGAGACCACCATTCGCACCCAGCACGGTGAGATCCAACAGCTCCGTGGCCGTATCCAGCAGATGGAACAGGAACTTGAGCACAACCGTCGTGAGGTAAAACGTGCCCGTTCCGCGACTCAAGCTTCGCGCCGCCGGTTGCAATACTCAAAGAAGCAGAGCTCTTCTTCATCGACGTCGGAGGGAGAGGACGACCAGTCGGACGACCAGCCAGACGACGGTACTGCTGGTCGCGCTGCCAATGCTGATCGTCGCACTGCCAATGTTAGTCCCACTCCCAAAAAGGACAACCAGGGGCCGGAAGTGCCTTAGAAGACTTTTGAACAATAATTAGTGCGGAGCAAAGAAAGCCTTAAGGGGGCTATCCTTTGGAAGACACTAGAGAGAAACGTAGGAGGATATATCAGATTAACAAAAGATTGTTGTCATTGATGTAGTTACTTTTGACGTGACGTTTCTATTTTACATATTTAGCACCGCATTGGTTAAGAAAAACATTCTGGAATCTCTCTTTAAATTTACGATATTAAAACACTTGCGAATGAAGTCTCACTCTTCTTCGGAATTTTCGTCATCGCTTTCGCTACCACCGATCAGATCGATCACCTCCACGAGTCCCTTTCGTTCCAGCAGACTAACTATGAGTGCCGCACTGATGTTGCCTTCTCCTCCCCATCCAGTAACGTACGCTCTCTGCATCAATCTAATGCGTTGCAGGTCGGTGTGGGCACCAGCAACTTGCTGGAGAAAGCCGCCATCTTCGTTTCGATCGAACAGGTCCTCGATCGCATCGATAAAATTCAGTACCGCGTGATGGTGTTGCACAAAAACACCGCTCCTCCGAAGAGCCTGCAGACGTCGGACAGTATCGGAATCCCGAAGAGCGAATCTTCGAACTCGGTGTGGTGTCCGGGCTGCAGCACGGCCGCTCTCGCGAATCGCGTCTTGTTGCCTTCGATGCAAGTAAGCGGTGTACTGTTCTTTCTCCATGTCGCGGTAATCGGATGCTGTTGCGATGTGCGCCGGCAGGTTTGCGCTGAAAGACTGGAAACCGTACGGGATAATAACCAATTTGTGAACTTCGATCTTCTGGGTGTTAGGTGGATCGTACCGGCGATCGCCGGACCAGTAATAGTGTGCAATCTTTGTTTGCGGGGTATAGTGTTTGCGGCAACTCGGACACTGCCAGTAGTGGTCCGGGTTGGTACCCGGCTGAAACTGCACGAGGGTCGGACTCTTTTTGAGTTCTGGAGGACAAGAATCCACTAATCCTTGGAGACAAGCACGGCAGACTGTGTGACCTTTCTCGCATAGATCGAAGTATTCGTCCAACTCGTCCTCGTAACAAACCATGCAGGCTGTGTCGGATTTCTTTTTCTGCCGGGCCAATACATTTGTAGTCGTGTCGTGAGCCTGCTGGCACTCTTCCGAACAGTTGGTCGCTGACAGGACGTGAAAGGCGCCGTACCCAGTTTTCGTGTACAGCCGCTCTATATTGATTTCGCCGTTGCAATTTGTCGTCTTACACGAAATGAACCAGTGTCGGACGGATTTGGAACTGTCGCAAGTGTAACCGGCGGGAAAGCAGGCAGACGCCAATGGTCTCCAGTCCACCATGTTCGACACGTGCTTGCCCTTTAAAAGGCTCAGATCATGCAACTTTAGATCCGCCATCAGATCCGAAGGCACGCCACATTCGCATGGTATGATTTTCCTCACGATCCAATAGTAAACGGTAGCGTTCCTGCGTTGTATTTGCAAACGGATCCGGCCCTTCCTGCAACCTTGACAATTGAAAGTGGCCACCTTTCGCGAAGTCTCATCTTTTTTCCGTTCGTATCGTTTGCCACTCGAAAGCGAATACACAGCGAGAAGACTGTTGAAGTGGTTCATCTGTCGGAATGCGGCATGTTTTACGGGCTTCCAGCCCAGCCGCTTTATGAAAGCAGAGGATTTCGCTCTGACAGAAGCATCGTTGTCCGTCATCGTGTTTAACAGAGGAAGCGACGAAGCTCCCGCGACACTGCGATGTCAACGACGGGTGAAGCTGCGCGTGTGAGAATTGCAGTTTCATGTCGCAAGACTGTATAATTATCTACATACATATCTCGATCAGCTATCGGTGCAGTCGACGACTGTCCTCACAACGAACAACGCAACTGCACGCACCTCAGTCTCGTTTCTTTTCGCAACACCAGCCTCCGCCAGGAAACGAGATGAAGGTGCGCTAGGCACCGACCAATGGTTGATTGGTACGTATCACAGGAAGCGCACAGTTTTTTGATTCGAAGATCTCTTCAAGGACCCATTGCAGCTTCGATAAGTAAGTATGGACGTACGTACATGCGATCCAAGCTACCAACGTGTAACGTCGCGAGTGCGTGTGTGTACGTGCATAGAGTAATATATTATGTATGTACTACAGTATGTGTGATCCAAGCTACCGACGCGAAACTACTAGTGTGTGGAAAAAACAACGCGAAATTACTAGTGTGTGGAAAAAACAACGTGCAATTACTAGTGTGTGGAAAAAACAACGCGAAATTACTAGTGTGTGGAAAAAACAGCGTACAAACACTAGAAGTAGAAAGCTCGGCGTAGGGTGACTGCGCCTCTGGTACAAAAAAGCGCATTCTACGGGGTTCTACGTGCGACCAAAGTAACGCGGCAATTGCTACTAGTGTGCAGAAAAAACAACGCGAAATTACTAGTGTGTAGAAAAAACAACGCGAAATTACTAGTGTGTGGAAAAAACAACGCGAAATTACTAGTGTGTGGAAAAAACAGCGT
>JAAUYH010085190.1_pt1 | contig 11337 bp, 5 predicted proteins | sample 7278061 | NCBI WGS metagenome assembly JAAUYH01 (sample SAMN14350203, study PRJNA611818) | marine sediment metagenome | isolation source: surface marine sediment (0.6m) | place: French Polynesia: Moorea | collected 2018-08 | reverse complement strand
TGAGCCTTAAAATAAGAGTGTGCGATATTTCCTTTCATTCTTCTAATTCTGAGTAAGTATTTCGATGATGAATTCAGAAGCTCAACAACGTATATATATATATATATATATATATTTGGTGCTGCAATTGAAGCAAATTTCTCGCTTCTCGAAGGCTTGGCAAAATCATTTGCCAAATGAGCGTTTTTATAGAGATCAAATAAATATTATATAAAAGATCTGCGGAAATCCATTGTTGTTCATTATCTTTCTTCAACCCGGTAAGATTTGGAGATAATGAAAATTTCGCTCTTAAAATCAGGTTCTTTTAAATAATTTGGAATGTTTGATTGATAATTAATGTGACAATTTGATTTGTGTAATAAAGATTTCAACTTTCGTCTTACTTTGGGAAGATATTTTTGTGTAGAAAGTTGGAAATGTGCGCTTTAATTAAGTACTTGCCACAAAGCTGTAGTTGAGCACTATTGTGAATAAGCTAACCCATTATTATAGGTTTTAAATTAGTCATCATGAATAGATTATTGCGAAAATATCTGAAAATATTTAGATCAAACCAAAGCGTTCGATTCTGTCTGGTTGTCATAAATAAGCTCTGTATTTGTGTAATATTTGCGATGGTCTAAAACATAAATAATTTGGATTTACATCCTGAATTAGGCCATTTTACACGTGTTGATGTTGTTTTCGAATATTGAATAGAGATTCAAGGGTAAAGCACGCACTCTAGAAGCTAGTTCCCTAAATTTCAAAACCAGAGGCAGATTTTTGGTAAATCTAAAGAATTTCATCAACAGCGACTGTTGTCTTGAGTTTAGCTCGATTCTGATAGGCTATACTGCCTCACGTAATTTTTTTAGTATTCTTCGAAACAGAATTTGGGATTCGTTATTAGAAACTCCCAAATTTCAATTTCTACTTTAATTGTTTTACTTTTTTTGCAGCCATAAAGTCAATGCGAACAATAGCTTGTTCAACGGAATTCGAAAGCGTACGCAATAAAATTGTCACTAAAGTATTTTCAAGACGTTTGGTATGTGCAGCAGTATATCACAACTCACTGAGGTACCATCTAAATTGCTTCATAGTCATCAAAAGACCAGAATGTCTTCGATAGCTATACAATGTATCTTTTAAGTTCACGCTCCTTTCTGAAAAATTCAAAACAACATCTACTGTTCGATTAGCCTATAGCACTGCTTAATAATTACGTCATGATTGAACGCGTACATATGCAGCACAGAAAATTGACCGATTTTGCACTGCTTTGACTCTTTTGAAATCCTAAATTATGAAATTTTTGCTGCTGGTCTGTGCTTTATTTATCATATAGCCTTTCTTTAATCTAATGGTTTGATTTTGTCGGAATGTAGTTTTACTGAAATCTGTGACTTGGTATTCAAGGAATTCGCAGTACTCAAATTAAATTGCCTAGTAATTAAAAATCAATGATTTATATTACCGTCCACAACCCATAAATAGAAAAGAATTGATTCATAAGCTTGAACAGCGTATTTATATTGCAAATCTCTGGAAGAACGTATCCTCCATATAGATCCCGTAGGTGGAGTTTACAGCTAATTACTCAGCTGAGTCGGTGTTTTTTTTCGGCCAGGAAAATGCATGAGGCTTCGAAAGTACCAATTAGGCTGAAAAGTCCCATGTAATACAGCAAGTAGATGCTTCCAAAATAGGCTCCGTCGCGAATTTAATTCTTCGATTCTTGTGCAAGAATTGCATCTGTTACTACGTCAACAAAGCATATTTTAAGCTGACACAACTTCCGACTGAGAGACAAATAGTTGACTTAAATTGTAATGCAGCTTCAGAAAAGCCACTGAAAGTCCAATGAACCCTTTTGTCTGCTGAGGAATTTTTGGTGCGAGCATTTGAGTAGTAGTTTGATCGATCCTGTCGCAAAATAGGACGCTTTAGGAACTGGGTACGGAATACGAGCATGGTATGTTATAACGTATAGTGTATTTCCATAGTGTACACTGTTTATACAATACGCATCATACTAATTCTTATGTATGTATACATGCTGCAGTGCAGGTGCACACTCCGCGTACAGCGGAGGAGAGTTAAAGTCAGGCTGGAGTAGACCGAACTCGTACCGCGTCTATCGAGGTAAATGCTCGGAAGTTTAGTTTGCTGCGGTCCCGGTTCGGTTGAGCGAAGCGCATCGGGTGCGTTGCTTACAGTAAGCACCACATTTACCTCTAGACGCTCTTGTATAGCGCAATTCAAAAGAATTTTCTCTATGTACGTGGGAGGGAGGTTGGGAGTTTGAAGGCTATCCATGCTTCGGCTCTTGATTTCTTTTGCGCATCCGGAAGATACTGCATAATCTGCAAGCACGAGGTGGATGCAAGCTTTGTTTTAAGTCATTGGGGCTTTACATCCGAGCTATAATGTAGTGTCTAATCAATTCGCAATCTTGTATCTGAAATTGATTTTATGATTCTAACCAACCAAAGCATGCCATCAACCAACCTTTATTCGTTCTTGTATGCTATGTCACCTAAATAATTGTCCAAACTCCTACTAAAACTAGAACGTTTCGTAAACACGGCAGCTCTTGATGTATTTTCAAACGGAACTGTACTAAAAGTGACTTTTTGTGATGTATGTATTTTTGTTTTCATTCTGTTTTCCGATTGATTACTTAGTCTATCGGAAATCATTTTTTGATGACTAACTTTAAGTTGGAATCTCAAGTGCATAGAATTTTTCTATCGATTTTTTTCACAACTTCTGTCAAACTACTTACATTTAATTAATCTTTTCTTACCATATTTTCTCATTTACTTCTATCATAAAAATTCTTTACTCGTCGGTCCAATTCTTTAGTTTCTGTGGTCAAATGATAAATTATGTATGGCTAATTTCTGCTGATGCAATTCATCGTTTGCATTTTAAAATCATGGAATATCTGATCTCTTATGGTTATAGCCTGTTAAGAACATTCAAAATTTTACAGAATTTACCTTATCTATATCTTTCAGTGCGCGTTGTATATTCTAGATCTCTTGAGTACACACAGTATTTGTCCAAAAGAGCTTTTTCGCACTTAACACAAGTCTCTCTCTACGCCTTTCGCATTTTGCGGGGATGTATTGAATCATATTTGATAATGAGTGTAATTGAACGATAATACGTCACGGAAAACTTGAGTTAGCTGTTCTAAAGCCGGCTACACATTAAACTTTTCTATGGCTCGATGTATGTGCAGAGGATGATTCAGACCAAATTTCTTCTTCAACTTCTGGACGAGGTTAATTCTATTTCTGAATGATCTGCGTTGTATTGTAAGCCTAAGATTGTTGTTTTCGATGATCTTCTGCTGAGTATTAGACATGTGACAATGTCTCTTTTGTCTTCAGATTTTGCTTCCCCGTGTTGCAAATTTTGCAACTTCAGTATACGTTGGATCATCGCTGAAGTAAGAAATACTGCTAGAAATCCAATTTCTCTGTTAGCAACAGCAGAGAAAGACCCTGTGCCGAATCAAGACTTTACAGCAAACTAATTGAATTGTTGATCTAGCTTTAGGATTCTCAGCAATAGTAAGGAGCATTTGTTGCTAAGTTATATACTTTTTCTAGTGTAGCTCTGTGGAATACTTATTACGAAGTCAAATTTCTCATTAAAGTCCACTCCCATATCTTAAAAGTACGAACTTTTTAGAGCATCATCTTTCACCTACCATGTTCTATTTCTTCAATACCTGTCTTCCTGTTACCATTCTCCTGCTTCCAAGTCACGGTCAAATTTATCTCACTACCCGCGCTGATAAGATTCATAACACTTCCAGATTGAATACGGCTTCTTGAGGAACTAAGTCTGCTCATACATATTTGGCAGCAGGAATATCCGGAGAACAGCGTTGAAGCTCGGATTGTTTTGCGCATTCGTCGTCAATTCATATTTCTCTGCTACAGAAGTGATAGAGTTGACTAAGACAAGTATTTCGTTAACTTGGAAACACAAAGCGTGTCGAGATATTGTTTAATAGGACTCCGATTCTATAATCCAGCATCTATTATTTGACATTTTATTTGGTAAAAATCAAGTATTTGAGAATTCTTTATATCAGCTTTGGAACTTTCATTACTTTTCAAATGTCGTATTCATAATATTAGTCGGTCTTGATTTGAATTCGAAGCTTGAATCGGAGGTCTCCAAGATAAATTGATACCATTCAAGGAAATTTGTACCACCGTATTTCGAATCTGCTTTAAGAACACTACCTGGACCATCATCAGCCGGCATGACCGCGCAATGACTGTTGATTTACTATTGATTTTCATTGCTCCGACCGTTCCTTCTAGCGGAGCTGTAAAAAAGCTGTAGTGTAGTAAATATTTATCTCTTCCACTGTCAATGAAGAAAGAGAACTTTTAACTGAACTCCTGCAGATCCATGCTCACTTCCACTGTAACAATTAATAATTTGCATTCTCGATGTCTAAAACAAGTGTTAACGAAGGTGTTGAGCTATTCTAGCAGCGAAACATACAGTTAACCCATACTTCGTTATATGAAACAATGAAGAGCAGTCTATCCATGCCGTTAAAAAAGGTTTGCAAGCACTAAAGATATAGAATTCATGGTGCATTCATTCAGTAAAGTGTTGAGGATAGTGTGACGCTAAGCGCCGTCATGTTTGTCAAATTAAGTTAGCCAGGCAAGCATGAGAAAACTCTAGCCGTGATTTGTTGTTCGCTTCTCGTAACCGGAAGCGAGTAATTGATTAGTGTTGACTTGGCATTAGAATATACGTCATAAACAGCGCGAGATCTGGAAGATAGTTAAGAAATCTATGGAAGACTAAATTATTATGTTCGAGTAGTGTAAGAGGCCTTCGTTAAACAGCAAAGAAAGCACCTTGTCAGCTACCCGACAAAGTCAACCAAACTATTTCAATAAGTACGTGTCGGGATAAGAAATAATTATTTATCACTTCTTTTTACTACAATCATAAATTTGAACTAAAATTCTCCAATGCTATTAGACGCAAATAAATTACTTTGGAATCAACCAAAACGTAAGTGGTAGGAAAATATTTTTCAAATAATTCTTTTAGTAGTCATAAGTTGTTCCGAGTTCTCTCAACAAGTCGAACTCAAATAGATTGATGCGATATGAAGAAAAGTTTTACTAACGGTTGCAAGCAAACTGCATTGCCTGCCGTCCATATCAGTGCAGCTCGTTTTCCATAAACAGGTGCTCCTAGAAATTGGAAGTCACAAGCAAAAAATGTAATTTGCACTAGGTTGAAAAGTCTCAGCGAACGAAAATATGATCCTATATAACTGAGAAAGACTGAGAACGGATTATTCACCTTCCCTACAAGTTAAATAGTGACAATAATTTGAATATAATCAGGAAAACAAATTATATAAGTATTTATTCTAAGACAAATCTCCTGGTATTTGTACTAGCAGCTGTTGTGGCTAAAAGTACTTTAAAGCAATTGTCAAGACTTTGATTAATTACGATTGGTATGCTACGCCGAGATAGACAGCGAAAGAAGGACTTCTGTTTCAAAGTATTTCTGAAAAGGTGGGTTAATAGGGAACAAATTTATCAATCGACTCAATAGCTCATTGCGTACACGAACAGTCCACAGCGATAGACACAGCAGGTACCTCAAGTGCGTCCATGCAACAAACCATATCTTGATCAGTACGCAGTCTTACGCAATCTTGGAGCTCCGATTGCTCGAGGCCGGCGGGACCGTGAACTCAGTGCTGAACACGTCGTTGGGTCCAGGTTGTACTTGATTCTTCTCAGTCGGTCGTACATTTCAGGGCTGTCATAGTACTTTCGCCACACTTCCTCAATGTTGGTATTGCCGAACGAAGCCCAGATCATCTTGACCGTGTCCTTCTCTTTCACGGTCTCTTCGAGGAGTTCCTTCATCTTCGCCTGATACCCCTCAGCAAGTTCTTTGTGCCCTTCTGTGTAGAATATATCGAAGCCGATGCCGATCATAAGGTCCCTGCGCTGTACGGCCGTGTATTTTCGGTTCACGTGGTCACGGCGCTGGCTGCCGCCGAGCCCAATCTGGAACACTACGCGTACGCGATTGTCGGAGATTGCATCATGTACCAATTGCATAAACCCATCCTTGAAAGGCTTGGTGAGCGGCTGAAACGTTGCGTTGAAGCGCTTTAGATACGGGTAGGCAAATTCGCGCCCGTCAATCAAGTAGTTGCGAACCCAAGTGTCGCACATATTCAACAGTCCGTGGTGCTCGGTGGCATAGAAGTCAACGTAAGTCGGCGCCAGGAGCCAATTTCCCAACATGTTCTTGTACACCTTCTCAAAACAGTCGGCCACTGACGGGCTGGTCGTATCCGGTTGCCCGCTTCGGTTGCCGTACAGCAGCTCGACGGCGATAAAGCCCTTGAGGAAGATACCGAATCCCCGACCGTCATCTTCTTCGTCTACGATCGACGTACCCGAAGTAGTCACCGAGCTGCCAGCAGAAGATGCGTCCGCCGTGTTGTTTGTCGGCCTGCCCTGGGGCGTCCCGGAACCGGGCAGCCAGTCTTCGAGTACGGACAATTGGTCCATATCAAACGAAATCGCTGTGCACATCATGTCAATGTCATCATCCAGATCGCCTTTTTCGCAGTCCATCATGTATTGCTGGATGGTGTCGAAGAGTGGCTCAAAGCGCTTCTTGCTGTATTTCGTGGTTGAACTGTGTCCGGTCGAGTGTGGGTGGTCATCATCCTTGACGCACTCGTACGAGTATTCGACTACCACGCCGAAACTGCCGAGTCCGCCTCCGAGCACGCTGAAGAAAATATCGTCGTTGTCGCTCACCTTCGAAAGTCTGGCAGGAGGGTCCATGTTCGGGCGATATACCGATATGTACGAGCAATCTGCAAGTACAATGCGGAACGACTTGACATAGTCGGTCAGCACAACCATGAATCGCAGTGTATGACCGTATCCACCGCTCTGAGTGTGTCCACCGACTGCGACTAGCGGGCACTCGCCGTGCGGCACGACAATGCCTTGCTCTGTCATGTACTTTGAGACATTCATAAGACGCGATCCAGCGACCACCTTGAGCAGCGTGGTATCGTTTTCGGCCATGTCGAGTGTAAGTAAAGTAGTCCATACCGAGCAAGACGACGCTTGATCCGCCAGACGACAGACAGCTGTACTGATGTCCACCACTGCGTGCCACAACTTTGAGGCCTTTCAACTTTGCGAACAAGATCGCTAACTGGATGTCCAAGATCGACTGCGGATACGCAACCACATATGGCTGCGAGCGATCGTCTGGATACGAAGATGAGGCGTACACTTCCGCCTTCTTATATTCGTCGTCTCCTTCCATGTACATCGGGCCAGGGAAGCCAGGGATCGGGCCGCATTTCGTCGTATCTAAAGATCCGACCATATTCGCCGCGCCAAGAACCTTGTGCACAGACACGGATGGCTTAAAAGAGGGAGGTTTGGACCCGACCGCGACCGTCGGCACGATATCCTCTTTGCGCGTGACGCGTTTCATGCCATCTTTCCCAAAGAAGCCCTTCACTTTCTTCTCAAACACGGCCTCTTCAGGGCGCAGACCAGCCTTGGGTAGTATGAGCAACGCGGTAACGTACGCACTGGCATTGGTACCAGGTGCACGTGCCACACGCAAAGACACCTGTCCGCGATGCGAAAAGTTGGGCAACTTGTTGGTCTCTTTTTGAGCTGTGGGCGCGGCCAGCGTTTTTGCTTCCTCCGACGAGACCTTCTTCTCGCCTAGCCACACGTGACGCGTCATGGTGCTGGAACCAGCGTCGTACCAGTATGGCACGGCGGAGAGAGTGGCAAGTGCGCCGCGATAGACACCCTTGTCCTGCACTTTCGCGGATACGCCTGGAAGGAGCGCCGCCAATACTTCGGATGGCTTATGATCCGCATCTCGTGCGGCCATCGTTATATACGCCACTGGAAGAGCATACGATAATGCGCCCAGCGTAGTCACCGGCAGATCAACCTTAGCGTGTTTGGCGATCTCTCCGTCACTCTCCGACAGACGCTTGAGGATTTGCGGGAGCTCGGGAGAGAAGAGTAGGAATGGTACGCGTGCAAACCACAGATCCTGCAGATCTGTCGCCGGCATAGCTTTAAAAGAGATGGCGGTGACAATGCGTGATGAGTCCAGAGGACTAAGCGCTGATTTGAACTTGGTGGCCACGGAGTCCTGGTCGATTTTGAATATTTCACCAGAGTCGGACGCTACGCCGGTGATACAGGCGACGGTAGATCGTAGCGTGGCAACACTACGGTCGAACATTCCGGGGGATGTGTCCTCAATGGCGTCCAGCACGGTGTCATGGGGGCGATGCGAGAGCGGGAGGAAAAGTGAACGGTGCTTCAGGAAGGCCACAAGTGAACGGATGGTGGTGGCCGGGCCGACAGTCACGATGGTGCCAGAGGGCGAGATCGAGGTGAAATTAGTGAGGTCGACATGCACGTCAGTACTAGTCATGGTGATGCTGGACGTGTTCGCCACGGACGCCTGTAGTACTACGGGGTTCAGCCCACCGACATGAATCTTCTTCAGCGCCTCGGACAGATCCTCCGTAGATGACGGTAAGTAGACTTGGCGATGGTCAAGCAACGGATCGAGTACAATGCGGCCCTTCATTTTCTTGAACTTTCTTTGAAAGGTGAACGATGAGGATTTAGCGAAACAGAGCTGGTATGGCGTTTAAAAGAAGGTAAGGGTGGACCGTCTACGACCCGGGTCAACCAATGCTACAACAGCTAATCAGACTAATTTTTGCGCAAAACAGGTATTTGCACGACGCCCCTCTCTACGAGGCACGATTCGGTGGCCGTGCCCTTACTAAAGGCAGAACCTCTAGCACCCGGGGCAACAAATCCAGAACAGCAAAACCCGAATCGTCCTCATACGAAGTAGTACAAATGTCTATTTTGTTTACATGAAAAACAGCCATACGAGCGTTTCCTCAAATTGGAACTGACCATTTGCAAGCCAATCGCATTTCATGGAAAATGGAATGTGCACGATGACGAGAAGTTCCAAGTCGACTTCAACTTCCACTGGGAAATAAAGAAAAGTAATGGATTACCCGAAAAGATCCCGAGCGAAAGCACGAAAAACAATGAGTGCAAAACGGGTTCTAAAGATAGATCATATCGAAACTGGTGGAATTGAAAGTGCGGTAAACAATCGAAACTTCGCACTCCAGAAATATTCATCTATTGGCTGTTTTAGCATTTGTTTCTTCTGGATTGTATATGTACTGCTGACATTGAGGCTGACACTCATCGAAGAGAACGTAAAGATCAGTCGAACTATAGAGCGTGTCGCCCTGTTACGCTCCTTCAATATTCGATTGCGAATCAAGCCTCTGTACATTTAGTTTTTTTCATTATTTATCTCCTCTTGGTTTCTTTAGGCTCTATACTAGGATGCGGAAAATAAAGAGACGGGTGGAATGCAGAAAGAAGGTAAATACCTTTATGACCCCGCTTCATGTACTGAAACTATGGACTAGCTAGACACAACAGTACACTACGGTACTGCACTGCACAAGACTCAACTTTGGGTCACCATTCCTCCCCTTTCTTATGCTGTACTTGCTTGGATCTTGATCATTTGTTCGATCTTCAGACTAGTTATCCAGATAGAGAATTGAAAAATCAGATTATTGCTAAACCTAGTCTTCTCTCACTAACTCAATCAATCTTTTTGGTTCGACCATGAGCAATAATGAAAATCAACATGAAACTCATTCCACCTCATTACAATCAGTAGATAACCCTGAAATCATCAGAAGCGGCCTGTATTACGGTACTCATCTGCGAGGCTGGATACAAGTATTAGTCCTTTAACGTGTGCAGCCATGCCTGCCACGACCATGTTGTGAATTTTCTTCGTTGTCGGCCAAGAGACGAATGTGAAGTAGAGGAGCTCCTTATGTACAGTGCAAAGAAAGCCCTCGCTCAATATGACCACACTATGTGCCAACCTTGAATCCGTAAATGCAGGCTTACAGATTTTTACTACAATTCAGGCAAGCAGCTTGCTAGTAGAGTGACTGGTCATGTTTCTTCTAATTCGATGGGGTGATTATTGCGTGTACGAACAGCGCACGATTACAGTCGGTACCCATGTTTCTGTTAGAGCACGTACTCCGCAAACGCTGAGCGATTCAGCGATCAATTAATGCACATTGCATACGACATTTATGGTGTGGACACCACTTGTACAATCGTCCAGATTCTCATTCGCAATTGTTCTTCTACTACATATCCTCTTCAGGGAGCAGGTGGTTTGTTGCAACGATGAGAGAAGGTGGCGATTCATACCAAAATCGTAATGAAACAGTAGCTGCCCTCATTTTCTATTCGGAAAACTTACATTCTTGATTTATTTTTGTTTTTTGAAGAAATTCTGACTGCGATATTCTGCTTGGTAGTGCATTCGAATACATTCACACAATAGCATCTCCTCTACTTAAAAATCCGCTTATTAGGGGGTATACCATAGTTGATTACTATTATTTTCCAATGCAGTTTTTTTAAAAAGCTTCTTCAGTCATAGTCTTATCGAAACTGATACTCCCTCCGTATCTGAATGATTCACCAGATTCATGGTTTTAGGTTTCAAAACAATTGACAGAGATGATTTTTGGTCTAGGCTGTCACCAAATCGCCACTTCTGTTGCGTGTGTAGCGCGATTGAAGGTATTTTTGCTCCAATACAGACTACGAATCACTATTCCAGCCCACTGTTGGTGCTGCTTCCTCAAATGTAGTCATTTGGTATAGTTTGGCATGATAGTTTCATATGCACTGTCAACGCGAGGAAATTGTTGTTATCAGCCGAACGTTGGTCATCAGTCAACACCTTGTAAGTATGAGAACCTCCCATTAGCAGTACAGAACGGGATGTTCCATACGAAGTTGATAGTGAAGACATGCAACGCGGTCGTCCAGAAAGTCTAATTTTCAACGGCTGTTTTACCCACCCTCTAGTGTCTATTCTACCTTAAAATATCATCAATTGATGCCCATTTTTGCATCATTTGATGCATAAATCGCAGTATGGTTTCCATAAGTAATCATCGGATTTAGTGTGTTCGTTCAGTTTCGGCGTCATCTAGTAGTAATCGAAATACCTGATCGTAATTTTTGAGCATTCAAAGTTCGATATTCGCTCCGATTGTAACTCTTCTCTGAACTTCTAGGTTTGTGAGCAATACACTATCTACTTTATTTGTGCTAATGTTTTGAACTGTACGAGATGGAAAATCGATCTCTGTAGTCAATGTGTACTATCTTTGTC
>JAAUYH010083625.1_pt1 | contig 11337 bp, 10 predicted proteins | sample 7278061 | NCBI WGS metagenome assembly JAAUYH01 (sample SAMN14350203, study PRJNA611818) | marine sediment metagenome | isolation source: surface marine sediment (0.6m) | place: French Polynesia: Moorea | collected 2018-08 | reverse complement strand
GTTTTCTCTGATACCAATCGCGTATTATCCAGAGTTTTATTTAAAGTAAGGAGTATTTGATTCGGGTTTACTGGTTTGATCAAATAATCGGCAATCTTGGCACCGATGGCTTCTTCCATAATGTATTCTTCCTCACTTTTAGTGATCATCACTACCGGAAGATTGGGCAACTTTGTTTTTATTTGTGAAAGTGTTTCGATACCTGACAGTCCCGGCATATTCTCATCAAGAAATACGATATCATAGCGTTCGTCATCAATGGTCTCAACGGCTTCAGCACCATTGTTACAAGTGGTCACCTTATAATTCTTCTTCTCTAAAAATAGCATATGCGGTTTTAACAACTCAATTTCGTCATCTACCCAAAGTATTTTCATTTCGCTCATGCTCTGTTTTTTGTATAAAAAATAAAATTAAACGTCTATTTTTGTTGTACTTATTAAATTCAATTCTTTGAAAAAACTCAAAATTTTTAATGACCCAATTTACGGATTTATTCCTATTCACAATACTTTAATTTTCAACATTATTGAACACTCTTATTTTCAGCGACTAAGGCGTATTTCACAGATGGGATTGTCGTATTTAGTCTATCCAGGAGTGCACCATACACGCTTTGAACATGCCATAGGATGTCTTTTTTTAATGCAAAAGGCCATCGATGTTTTGAAATTTAAAAATGTTAAGATTTCAAAGAGTGAAAGTGAAGCATTGCAAATTGCGATACTCTTACATGATATTGGTCACGGACCTTTTTCACATACACTAGAGCACAGTATTGCAAAAGACATACACCATGAAAAGATTTCGCTGAAATTTATGGAAAAACTCAATGAAGAGTTTAAAGGTAAGTTGTCTCTTGCCATCAAAATGTTCAAAGGTGAATATGAACGTCCATTCTTTAATCAATTAATAGCAAGTCAATTAGATATAGACCGTTTGGATTATTTGAAGCGCGATAGCTTTTACAGCGGCGTCACTGAGGGAAATATTAATTCTGAGCGATTAATTACCATGTTGGATGTTGTTGACGATAACCTGGTAGTAGACAAAAAAGGGATCTACTCTGTTGAAAAATTTATCGTGGCACGCCGGCTCATGTATTGGATGGTCTATTTGCATAAGACCAGCCTAGCTGCTGAGCATGTTTTAGTGAATATTTTAAAACGGGCAAAATATCTAAGTGCCACTGAAAAGAATATTTCATGCAGTGAAAACCTGAACTTCTTTTTAAATACTTCGGTCAGTGAATCTGATTTTAATGAGGCTGCATTAGCGGTTTTTGCAAGATTAGATGATTATGACCTAATAAGCTCGATTAAAGCATGGATGCATCATCCTGACAAAGTACTGTCAGAACTCTGTAATTCAATAATAAACAGAAAGCTTCCTAAAGTGGTCATTCAAAATGAGGAGTTACCGGAATCTACCTATAATAAAAGGCTCAAAAATGTAATAGAAACTCTTCAACTTTCTGAAGCAGAAGCCAAATATTTCGTTTTTAAAGGACAAATTAGTAATCAGGCCTATGATAGAGATAACTATCCGATAAACATAAAATTCAAAAAGAATAAAATTACTGATGTAGTGAATGCATCAGACCATCTCAACCTTGAAGCATTGACGAAACCTGTTGTAAAAAACTATAGTTATTATCCGAAGTAAATCCAGAATTTCGTAATGTAATTTTTTTTACTTTTGCAGGAATGAAATTTACAGCAAAACAGATCTCAGATATTTTAGAAGGAGAAATTGAAGGAAATCCGAATGAAGAAGTTTATAAACTGTCTAAAATTGAAGAAGGTGATAAAGGTTCGCTAACCTTTTTATCGAACCCAAAATACACCTCTTTTCTATACACCACAGAAGCCTCGGTTACGATTGTCAATAAAAGTTTCGTTCCTGAAAAAGACATCAAAACCACCCTGATTAGGGTCGAAGATTCCTACCAGGCATTTTCAAAATTATTAGAGTTTTACAATCAGGTAAAACTTAATAAATCGGGTATTGAAAGCCCTAATTTTATTAGTGATACTGCTAATTTGGGGGAAAATATCTATCTGGGGGCATTTACATATATCGGCGAGAATGTGCGTATTGGAAACAATGTAAAGATTTATCCAAATGTATTTATTGGCGACAATGTTACTATTGACGATAATACCTTAATTTTTGCAGGTGCTAAAATTTACTCAGAGTCGGTTATAGGTAAGGACTGCACAATTCATTCTGGCGTTATTATTGGTTGCGACGGATTTGGCTTTGTACCTGATGAAAACGGTGTTTATAATAAAGTACCGCAAACGGGAAATGTCATTATTCATCACAATGTGGATATTGGCTCAGGCACTACCATCGATAGGGCGACACTGGGTTCTACGGTAATAAAAAGTGGAGTGAAACTCGATAATCAAATACAGATTGCACACAATGTAGAGATCGGTGAAAATACCGTTATTGCCGCGCAAACAGGCGTTGCCGGTTCTACAAAGATTGGCAAAAATTGCCAGATCGGAGGGCAAGTCGGTATTGTGGGACACATTACAATAGGAGATAATGTGCGCATACAAGCACAATCAGGAATTGGCCGTAGTTTAAAAGATAATGAAACCGTACAAGGTAGTCCTGCATTGCCTTATTCAGATTATAATAAGTCGTACGTACATTTTAAGAATCTGCAAAAACTGGCAGATAGAATCCATGAATTAGAAAAGAAGTTAAAAGAACGAACAAAAGTTTAATCGGCAAGGAAATGTACCCGATAAACGACTGATTTCCCCAATGAACAACAAATGACATCTGACCGAATATAAACTAGAAGATTAACAGATGAAACAAAGAACTATTGAAAAAGAGGTTTCACTTTCCGGAGTAGGTCTACATACCGGAAAGCAAGTGAAATTAACATTCAAACCGGCTCCTGAAAATCATGGTTTTGCTTTTGTCAGGACTGATCTTGAAGGTAGTCCAATCATTGAAGCAAAAGCAGATTATGTAACTGATACACAGCGAGGTACGAACCTAGAAAAAAACGGAGTAAAAATTCATACTTCTGAGCACGTATTAGCTGCCGTGGTAGGAAGCGGCATTGATAATATCATTATGGAGTTAAATGCTCCAGAACCTCCAATAATGGACGGTTCTTCTAAATTTTTTATCGAAGCACTCGAAAAGGCAGGTATCGCTGAGCAGGATGCCGAGATTGAAGAATACATCGTCAAAGATGTTATATCCTATAAAGATGAAACTACAGGCAGTGAAATCATTTTAATGCCTTCTGATGAGTACCAGGTCACTACTATGGTAGATTTTGGCACCAAAGTTTTAGGGACACAAAATGCTACCTTAGAGCATATGAGTGATTTCAAAGATGAGATTTCAGCCGCCAGAACCTTTAGTTTTTTGCATGAAATTGAAATGCTTTTGGACAATAACCTAATTAAAGGTGGTGATCTTAATAATGCCATCGTTTATGTAGACAAACCGTTGTCTGAAGAAACCATGAAAAAACTTCGGGTGGCGTTTAAGAAAGACGATGTTCATGTAAAGCCTAATGGCATTCTGGATAACCTTACGTTACATTGGCCCAATGAAGCCGCCAGGCATAAATTATTGGATGTAGTAGGAGACCTTGCCTTGGTAGGAACGCGTTTTCGCGGAAAAGTAATTGCCAATAAGCCCGGTCACGGTGTAAACACCCAATTTGCAAAAAAACTGGCCAAACTTATTAAAATTGAAAAGCGCAATAAAGTACCGAAATATGACCTGGATGCACCGCCATTGATGGATGTAAATCAGATCATGAAAATGCTTCCTCATAGACCTCCGTTTTTACTGGTAGACCGTATCATAGAACTCTCAGATAAGCATGTGGTTGGAATGAAAAATGTAACTATGAATGAGCCATTTTTTGTTGGACATTTTCCTGGAGCGCCGGTAATGCCTGGTGTTCTACAAATAGAGGCTATGGCACAGGCGGGGGGCATTTTAGTATTAAGTACGGTGCCCGATCCTGAAAACTACTTAACCTATTTTATAAAAATTGATAAAGTACGGTTTAAACAACAAGTAACACCCGGCGATACATTGATCTTTAAATTAGAATTGCTGTCACCTATCCGCAGAGGCATCTGTCACATGCAAGGCTACGCATATGCGAATGGAAAACTTGTGAGTGAAGCCGAACTGATGGCACAAATAGCAAAAAGAACCGAATAATATGAATCAACCCCTGGCATACGTACACCCCGGAGCAAAAATTGCCCGAAATGTGGTTATAGAACCATTTGCGACCATACATGGTAATGTAAAAATAGGCTCCGGCACCTGGATTGGCTCAAATGTTACCATAATGGAAGGTGCTCGTATAGGAAAAAATTGTAGAATATTTCCCGGGGCAGTAATCTCTGCCATTCCTCAAGACCTGAAATATGATGATGAAGATACCACAGTGGAAATCGGTGATAATGTGACTATTCGTGAATGCGTTACCATTAACAGAGGTACAAACGATCGTTTAAAAACTGTCATAGGTGACAATTGTTTGATCATGGCCTATTGCCACATAGCACATGATTGTATCGTTGGCAATAATTGTATCTTTTCGAATAATTCAACGTTGGCCGGACATGTGACAGTTGGAGACAACGTCGTTCTGGCCGGTATGGTGGCTGTGCATCAGTTTGCTTCGGTAGGCAATCATGCTTTTGTAACAGGGGGCTCTTTGGTACGTAAAGATGTACCTCCATACGTTAAAGCTGCTCGCGAACCTTTGTCGTATGTGGGAATTAACTCCGTTGGTTTACGCCGAAGAGGATTTGACACCGAAAAGATCAGAGAGATTCAGAACATATACAGAATCTTATATCAAAAGAATTATAATAATACACAGGCAGTAACAATTATTGAGGCTGAAATGGAAGCGACCTCTGAAAGAGATGAAATTTTAGAATTTATTAAAGGTTCGCAGCGCGGTATTATGAAAGGATATTTTAAATCAAATTAAATGGCAACAACATCAGATATTAAAAAGGGACTATGTATTGTGTTCAATAACGACACCTATAAGATCATAGAGTTCTTACATGTAAAACCCGGAAAGGGACCTGCCTTTGTACGAACAAAACTTAAAAGTTTGACTACAGGTAAAGTAGTAGACAATACTTTTTCCGCAGGACATAAAATCGAGGAAGTGCGTGTAGAAACGCGTAAATATCAGTATTTATACAGCGATGGGGATACCTATCACTTTATGAACAATGATGACTATACGCAGATTCAATTGCAAAAAGAACTTTTAGACCGCCCTGACTTAATGAAAGAAGGTGAAGTAGTAACAGTAATTGTAAGAGCAGCTGATGAAATACCATTGTCAGTAGATATGCCCGCTAGTGTAGTACTTGAAGTAACACATACTGAACCGGGAGTGAAAGGAAATACCGCTACAAATGCGACGAAGCCCGCAACTGTTGAAACGGGAGCCCGCGTGAATGTTCCTTTATTCATTAATGAGGGGGATAAGATTAAAATTGAAACGGAAAAAGGTACCTACCAAGAGCGTATTAAAGAATAAATTTTAGTGAAATTTCCTAGAACTCATACCTTAAAAGAAATAGCTCAACTTATTGAAGTTGAGTTTATTGGAGATAATGACTTTCCTATAGAAGGTATGAATGAAATCCATGTTGTTAAACCTGGCGATATTGTTTTTGTAGACCACCCTAAATATTATGATAAAGCCCTGGAATCGGCAGCAACGATCATACTTATCAATAAAAAAGTGGATTGCCCAGATGGAAAAGCCTTACTCATTTCTGATGATCCGTTTCGGGATTTCAATAAATTAACCCGGCATTTTAGTCCGTTTGTGGCATCCAATACCATGATAGCTGAGTCTGCAAAGATAGGACAAGGTACCATTGTACAACCCAATGTATTTATAGGAAATAATGTACAAATTGGTGAGAATTGCATCATTCACCCTAATGTAACGATCTATGATCATACCGTGATTGGTAATAATGTCACCATTCATGCAGGAACAGTGCTGGGGGCAGACGCCTTTTATTATAAAAATCGTCCGGAAGGTTTTGATAAATTACTATCATCGGGCAGGGTCGTCATTGAAGACTGTGTTGATATTGGCGCCTCCTGTACCATTGATAAAGGTGTCACAGGCGACACTACCATTAAAGAAGGAACCAAAATTGATAACCAAGTACAGATCGCACATGATACGGTGATTGGCAAAAAATGCCTGATTGCCTCACACGTAGGCATTGCCGGCTGTACTATTATAGAAGACGAAGTAACATTGTGGGGGCAGGTTGGTGTAATAAGTGGTATTACTATCGGTAAAAAAGCAGTTGTTTTGGCACAATCGGGAGTCAGTAAATCCTTAGAAGGCGGTAAGACCTATTTCGGATATCCTGCAGAAGAGGCCAGAAAAAAATATAGAGAATTAGCCGGAATCAAAGTATTGCCTGAGATTATAGAAAAAGTAAATAATATCTCATAAAAGCCTTTTGCAATCGTATTTAAAAAATTACTTTTGCCTGGCACCTTAAAAATGAATCAAACAAAAAATATAAGAATCACATGAGTGTTTTAGTAGATAAGAATTCAAAGATCATCGTACAGGGATTTACAGGTAGTGAAGGAACATTCCACGCCGGGCAAATGATAGAATATGGTACAAATGTCGTTGGAGGTGTTACTCCCGGTAAAGGTGGTCAATCACATTTAGAGAAACCTGTTTTTAATACTGTTGCCGAAGCAGTCGAAAAGGTAGGGGCAAACACCAGTATTATCTTTGTCCCCCCGGCTTTTGCGGCAGACGCCATTATGGAAGCGGCTGATGCCGGAATTAAAGTAATCATCTGTATTACTGAAGGTATTCCTGTTGCAGATATGGTCAAGGTAAAGGCTTACATTGAAGACCGTGATTGTCGATTAATAGGCCCGAATTGTCCGGGTGTAATCACCCCTGAAGAAGCAAAAGTGGGTATTATGCCAGGTTTCGTTTTCAAAAAAGGAAATGTAGGGATTGTTTCGAAGTCCGGAACGCTTACCTATGAAGCTGCTGACCAGGTCGTAAAGCAAGGACTAGGAATTACAACGGCTATCGGTATTGGTGGTGACCCAATTATTGGTACTACAACTAAAGAGGCTGTGGAATTGTTGATGAATGATAACGATACTGATTGTATAGTGATGATTGGTGAGATTGGAGGACAGCTGGAAGCGGATGCTGCACGCTGGATTAAAGCTGATGGCAATAGAAAGCCTGTAGTTGGTTTTATTGCAGGACAAACAGCACCGGCGGGAAGAACAATGGGGCATGCCGGAGCTATTGTTGGAGGCAAAGATGATACCGCTCAGGCAAAAATGGAAATTTTAGCGGAAAATGGCATTTACGTGGTAAACTCACCCGCAGAAATCGGCAAAAAAGTAGCAGAAGTTTTAGGATGAAATTTAACATAATTATAGGAGAGCCTGTCGTTTGACAGGCTTTTTTGATGAACATATTTAGTATATTTGAAATTCAATTTAACCAACCGAAACATGAAATTATTAGAGAATAAAACCGCTTTAATTACGGGAGCCACCAGAGGCATAGGAAAGGGCATAGCAGAAGTTTTTGCAGAACATGGTGCCAATGTAGCTTTCACCTTTAATTCTTCAGTTGATGCCGCCAATGCCCTTGAGAAAGAATTGCAGGCTAAAGGTGTTAAAGCAAAAGGATATCAATCGAATGCTGCAGAATTTGAAGCCGCCCAGGAATTGGCAAAAAATGTATTGGAAGAATTCGGTACCATAGACATATTAGTTAACAATGCCGGCATTACGAAAGATAACTTACTAATACGAATCTCTGAGGAAGACTTTGACAGGGTAATTGAAGTAAATTTGAAGTCGGTTTTTAATTTAACAAAGGCGGTTATTCGGCCCATGATGAAACAACGTTCGGGTTCGATCATTAATATGAGTTCGGTAGTAGGTATTAAAGGAAATACCGGTCAAACGAATTATGCAGCTTCGAAAGCGGGTATCATTGGTTTTTCAAAATCTGTGGCGCTGGAATTAGGCTCCAGAAATGTTAGAAGTAATGTGATCGCACCAGGGTTTATAGAAACTGAAATGACCGACGCATTACCTGAAGAAACCGTGCAAACGTGGCGCAACGCTATTCCACTAAAACGTGGCGGTACCCCAGAAGATATTGCTAATGCTTGTGTCTTCCTGGCTTCAGATATGGCAAGTTATATCACAGGGCAGACATTAAGCGTAGATGGTGGTATGCTCACGTAAAAATTAGACCACTTTACTAAGGTTTGGATACGAAACTATATTTATTGATTCTTTTAGCTGCGCTAATTGCTTTAGTAATTGCAGTTTTTCAATATTTATACAAACAAAAGGATCGATCAAATATACATATCGGGCTCGCATTTCTTAGATTTTTGAGCGTTTTTCTACTGCTATTACTGCTTATTAACCCTACTATTGAAAGTCAGAAGTTAGAACTAATTAAACCCAAATTAGCGCTGGCGGTGGATAACTCTTCATCTATTAAAGTGCTTGAAAATGATCGTCAGGTGAATGCCATTGTACAAAAGCTGTCTGACGATCCCGAGCTTAAAGAGAAGTTTGCCATTGAACTTTTTTCATTTGATGAAGAAATAAACCGTTTAGACTCTTTAAGCTTTTCTGTAAATAAAACGAATATTATCAATTCATTGCGGTCATTAGATAATCTATACGATACATCCGATGCGATTGTTTTGCTCACAGATGGAAATCAAACATTGGGTTCAGATTATTCTTTTTACAAGACAAAACCTTCCACTTATCCTGTAGCAGTGGGTGATACGATTCCACAGAATGATCTGAAGATCAGCAAACTCAATGTCAACCGTTACAGCTTTTTGAACAATACCTTTCCTGTAGAAGTATTTATTAATTATAGTGGAAACACGCCCGTTTCCACGAATCTAACCATATCAGATGGGACGAGGACAATTTACAGAAGGACACTCTCCCTGGACCAGGAGAAAAACTCTGAACGGGTTATATTTAACATCACTGCTGACCGGGTAGGAGCCATAAACTACCGGGCCTCTGTTTCACCCATATCCAGCGAAATCAACAGGATAAATAATCGCACGAATTTTATAGTGGAAATCATTGATGAGCAATCTAAGATTGCTTTAATCTCTGATATTACACATCCAGATTTAGGGATGATTAAGCGGTCTATAGAAACCAACAAACAACGAAAGGTTGAACTGCTAACTCCAGACAAAGCCACAAATTTAAAGGAATATCAACTGGTTATTTTATATCAACCATCTGGTATGTTCAGATCCGTTTTCCAACAGTTACAAGATGGTATGACAAATTACTTTATAATTTCAGGAATGCAGACTGATTGGAATTTTCTAAATAGGGTGCAAGAAGACTTTATAAAGAATACTATTAACCAAAGTGAACAATACCAAGCCAGCAGAAATACGGCTTATGCATCCTTTGTAATAGATGCCTTTGATTTCGAGAGCCTTCCGCCGTTAGACTCGAAATTTGGAACGATCAATTTTAAAACTGCTCATGAAACTATCCTTTTTCAGAATATTAATAATATCCAAACGGAAAAACCCTTACTGGCGACTTTTTCTAAAAATAACAGGCGAGGGGCCATCTTATTAGGTGAAGGTATCTGGAAATGGCGAGCTTATTCCTATACAAATGGTAAGTCATTTTTTGAGTTTGACCGGTTTATAAACAAATTGATTCAATACCTTTCGATAAAAAAGAAATTAAATCGCCTGGATCTTGATTACGAGCCCATTGTCTATCAAAATGATATTGTTACCATTAATGCAACCTATTTTGACACAAATTACATAGTGGATACCAGGGCGAGTTTGAACTTGACACTTAGGAATACAGCAACTGATGAGGTAAAGACATTCCCGTTTCGATTAAGTGGGCAGTCTTATATCAGCAGTATTTCAGATCTGGAAAGTGGTGACTATGCATTCACAGTTTCGGTAGAAGGGCAGTCGACCAAAAGAAGTGGTTCTTTCACCGTATTAGATTATAATATAGAGCAACAGTTTACCTTTGCAAATATGAACGCATTGCGGAGTCTGGCCAACAATTCTAACGGAAAATTCTACCATACCTCAGGTTTCGATAGCCTGTTAGAAGATTTAAAGAACGATACCAGATACAAACCAATTCAAAGAAGTACCCTAAAACAACAGGCTTTCATTGACTGGAAATGGCTATTAGGCCTGGCAGCCTTATTTTTGAGCCTGGAATGGTTTATCAGAAAGTATCATGGTAAAATATAATCACTAAAATTAATTGTAAATTTGAAAAAAATCGAATTATGAGTAATCAGTTACAACTTCCAAAATCTATATTACCTATTATTTTTGTAGGTATTCTCTTGATCATCTTTTTATCTAAATCCATTGTCACCATAGAGGCCGGTGAAGCGGGCGTCCTTTGGAAACGCTTCGGTGGCGGTGTGGTGACAGAACAACCACCATTGGGTGAGGGGTTTCACATCGTAGCACCCTGGAATAAAGTGTATGTCTATGAAGTACGCCGACAGGAGCTCTTCGAAAAAATGAAAGTTTTATCATCGAACGGGTTAGATATTCAATTAGACGCTTCGGCCTGGTACCAACCCAAAACCGAAGAATTGGGTAAATTACACCAGGAGATTGGTGAAGGCTATTTAGAGCGAATTATTTTACCAACGATTCGATCTGCGGCCCGAAGTGTGGTTGGTAGATATACCCCGGAGCAATTATATTCCAGTAAGCGCGATGCTATTCAAGCTGAAATATATGAAGAGACCAAAAAGATAGTGGATAAGCAGCATATTATTTTAGATGAAGTCTTAGTGCGTGACGTGACTTTACCCCCAACTATCAAAGATGCGATTGAACGTAAATTACGACAAGAGCAGGAGTCTCTGGAATACGAGTTTAGACTCGAAAAAGCTGAAAAAGAAGCAGAAAGACAACGCATCGAGGCGAAAGGAAAAGCAGATGCAAACCGAATATTAAGCGCTTCTTTAACAGATAAGATCTTAAAGGATAAAGGTATAGAAGCGACGCTGAAATTATCTGAATCACCAAATGCGAAAGTGGTGGTCGTAGGCAGTGGTAAAGACGGAATGCCACTTATCTTGGGTAATAATTAGCAGCAAAATATCATAAAAGAATAAAATGTCATTTTGACCGGAGAGGAAATGATCAAATAAATTTCTTTCCCATTCAAAATGGCATTTTTTTAATTTCCCCTGTTATCATTGTCGTTATT
>JAAUYH010049823.1_pt1 | contig 11339 bp, 9 predicted proteins | sample 7278061 | NCBI WGS metagenome assembly JAAUYH01 (sample SAMN14350203, study PRJNA611818) | marine sediment metagenome | isolation source: surface marine sediment (0.6m) | place: French Polynesia: Moorea | collected 2018-08 | reverse complement strand
TGGCGCACCTCGTGTACACAAGGAAGTTCTTGCACAAATTTGTGGTCAAATTTCTCCAAAATACATGGAAATAATTCACTTTTCAGGTGAGACAATAAACCCACAATTTGACATCTGAAGACACGAATGAAATCTTTGCGATAGAAAACTTTAAAGTCCAGTATCTCCACAACGAAAAATGATAGAAAGTACGTAGCTTCAAAAACTGGCGTACTCAGGAGAATATAATCTGTCAATTGAAAATCTGTCAATTCCTTGATTCCGTTCATGAATTCTGTATTGCAGTAGCATCGGAGCCCTATTTATAGTAGTTTGTAAGGCAAGGGTATAATGTTCTTAATGTACCATTCTAGCCAACTCCATTGGAAATATTCGAAAGTCTGGTGTTGCAAAATTATATTTGGCGATGATTGACCTTTGTGTGAAAATGGCATAATGTCATATCAGTTCAGCTACATGATATAACTAGTATTTTATCAATTGTATATCCCTATTTGCCATCGTGTTTTTGCTGAACCATACACTTACTGTCTGGCTTGTTTTGTTTTTTTTACTCACAGATGCGGGTCAATTCCAGAGAGCAAACCCCAATTGAGTATGTTGGCCAAAGTGGGAGAGCACTTGTAATTAGGAATTCTGATGGATCAAGAGTTGCTCATAGGTTTAACAGGACTGAACCACTTAGGGTAAGAATTGCTTTCAGCTTTTGTCTCCTCCACCATGGCATTTTTACTGTCGGTTTTGTGAGTTTGGTTGGGACTTTGTCAAGGTATACCGGTATCTATATGTGTTTCAGCATCACAAGAAAGATAAAAAATTGCATCTGCTAGCATGGAGGGGGCAATTGATGAGGTAATAATCAATGGTTTCTCTGCTGCTACCACAGTTGCATTCTGGGGTGGGACATGCCTGTGGTGTTATCTTGTGTAGGTGGTCAGTGATGCTGGTGTGACCAACCATGAGGCGATTTAGCTTTGATTCAGTACCTTTTGGCATCATGCTTTTGGGCTGACATATTTTGACTACAGGTATCTGGCTGTTTCCATGGTGTTCCACCTGCATTGCCAACACTATACCATTGCAGACTTGATCAGCTTGGTGACCTCAGGTGTGACTTTGTGGTGATTTTGTCTCTCTGAGGCAAGTGTTGCCAGGGCTCCTGCTTTAGCTTGCTGGTCAGCCAGCTCATTTCCCTGTTGGCTAACATGTCGTTCTATCCATGTGATGCTGATATCAATGCTGCATTCAGAAAGTGCATTGACTCGATTATGAGTGTACATTATTGTTTCAGTGAAGTTCTTTGGTGTGCTAGCTGCTGTCACCACACCAAGAGCACTTTGACAGTCTGTTAGGATATGGAGTTTGGCATCTTTTATGACTGCTTGTCTGTCTGCTACAGCCTTAAAGGAGGTCTCCATTGTGATCTCAGCATGCCCGTAGTTGATACAAACTCTGTGGCTACTCTCTGTGCTTCTGCCTTTTGCTCTGCTGTTCTGGAGTTGCTAGTGCCGAGTTCACTCCAAATAGTAAAGATCTTTCATTGTGGTCACTCATGGATAACCTTAACCTAATTTTCAAGGTCACATGGCTATTCATAGTAAAACAATGTAGATTCAGTATCTGCAAGAAATACAGCTAGGGCTTTGATATTCATATCATTGATACATCTAGTTTTCTTTGAAGCTTTTCTCCTGAGAAGCAAAAAGCCAGAATCTTTAGTAATCCATTGTGAAATAATATTCTCTTGTTTTGCAGAATGTGTTGTATTTTATCAGAAGCCTGCCTGATTCGACACCTCACTTTACCCTGTCACGACGGGGAGGAAGGCCTGTGCAGAGCCAAGAGTTAATTACCTTTTTTGAATTGGGAACACTTTTTGATAGGGATGAAATTTTTGATGTCCAGTGGCAGGACACAGATGAGGTAAGTTGTTGAAATTTGTCTGGAATACCAGTACTGAAATTTTTATTCAGAATAGAAGTGACCTACATCTAGTCAGAGTTTTCCAAGGAGTACAGTTATATGTATGAGGTCCATGACTGTAAATATACACATTTCAAATTTTACCTCCAATTTTTAATCTGAGATGCTTCTCATTTATGTGTACTGAGAGATTGTATTATCTGCGGGTAGTGTTGGTTGAAAGCCCATTTTCTTGCAAATGGTTCCATTTGAATTGATAAAAGGCCAGTTAAAATTATTGATATTTCATAGAGATGATGATACTGATAATGATATAATATTATAGATGCATAATTTGACAGTGCAGTTCATTTAACATGTTGGACTCTTTCGTATGATTGAATTATGAAAGATATATGAAAATAAATATGAACAGTCACATCTCAGATTGCATCTCATAATGCACCCAATAGTTCAATTCAGATTGAAAGGTCAAATTTAGTTTAGTCTGACTGAAAACAGGCAACCTCATTCCTTACTTTGTTTACATTGTAGGCTATGGCAACCCTGTTGGGTGCTCAAGTTGACCATCCTATGGCTGATGCTCCAGATCAAGATCAAGAAGTAAGTAATCAGGTTCATTACCTCAGTGTTCATGAAAATTTGATAGACAGATATGGCAAAAAACAAAGAAAAAAAACCACAAGAAGACCAACAGCAAAGGGACCGTTGCCTTAGTCTGTAGAGGGAAGTGGACCAAAGTGGTTGACTTACTATGCCAAGCAGTGTGTAGAACGTCTTCCCCTCCACTTGGTGATGATGGAAACATGTTCTGGGCCTCTGCACACTGTTTGTTATAGAGAAGTACAGAGAATTCAATTACAAATACATCTAATTGTATTTGTCGTTTTCGTGTTCAAGAAAAAATAGTGCACTTAAATGTTTCCACAAATCTTACAAACTTTATGCAAATCTCGCGCACACTCTCGGGAGTATTGGTCATTCCTATGCAAAAGTCTTACAGTATAAGAACCATCAGTCGATCAAATGCTTGGTGCACATTAGGGCATGTATGATTATTAGGGATAATTTGGTATATTTGTTTTCAGGACATCAGAAAACTTTATTCTTTTACTTGCAGGTGACATTACCAGAACCATTAGTAGAACCATTGGCAGAAACAGAACCAGTACCATTACCAGGTGCAGAACCCGAACCTGAACCAGAACAAGAAGGTCCAAGTCCAAGGTAATTACAGCGAAGGATTAGTGCATAGATACTTGTAGTGCCGGTGTTATTCCATTATAAAAACAGAATCTTATGTTTAAGGAAAAAGTGAGATAATTTCATTAGCAGTTCTTCCTTTAGTGTTAGTCTCATAGATGCTGCTTTATATTGTCTGCTTTTGCTGTCAAAAGTTTTAAGCCAGATTCAGATGCCTCTATTTTTACCCTTGACAACCAAAAGTTATTGTCATGCAAATGCCATTTGACTGCCTTTGTTGTGAGGTTTTCTCATTTTACTGTTCAGCCAATGATAATAATATTTGGATGATGAATTATGATGACCTCTAAGCAAAGCCACCAAGATGTTATACTACATTGGTTTTTCATACCTCAGTGAGCACCATACATTGCTGAAAACTTCTGTGGCTTTTCTCCATGGGGCCATATGTGTTACTGGGATGTGTAATATATGTATCATTTTGTTATAAGTTTTAGACAAAGCCTCTACAGAATAGTGAAACCAGAGAAGAAGTGCCTCGTGACCATCCCTGTGACTGACATGTTTAATGGTTTTGTGGCCTGCGCAAAAGATATTTGCCTTTCACAGATGCTAGATGTCAAATTTGTTGATGATGTCGGAGCAAGCACCGGCGCAATTGACGAGGGAGGGCCATCCCGAGAATTTATACAGACTATAATGGACCATCTTCCCACCCTCAATATATTTAGAGGCAGGGAAAATAGCAAGACATTGCAGCTTCTGTATCCAGGTAATGTTTGTTTTTACTCAGGACCAAACTACCACACAGAATGCCAAAATCCAGCATTGAATCACAGACAGGGCTGCTTTTTCCTGAACTTACTCGTTTTTAAAGCTACAGTAGTTTCTATCAGTTTTCGTTGCTGAGAATTTGGCCTTTCAAGTTTTGTTTGTGTGACAAAGTCAATAAAACTTCAAACATGCATATCTCTGCAACAAAAATGATAGAAACTAGCTTTTAAAACTGGTAAGCTAAGCTTTCTGTGAGGAATCTGAACAGTGCTGAAGAGAGGATTTTGCGACTTACTGTCCCACCCAAACTTTGTGCCTTTTGTGGCCCAGACATATTTACTGTAATATTTCAATTACAATCTGGGCCAGTAAGTTTCACCTTTTGGTAGCCCAGCTCCAATTTTAGTAGATTTGGACAACCATCTGCCTGCAGCACTGTCATCACTAAATAATTTTCTTAGCAAAGATTCCATTTATTATGACATCTACCATGGATTTGAGCATTCGTTGCCTTTAATCATCTAAGCCAGGTTTAACATCTCCATAAATATGATACCTAATTTATGTTTTCATGATACAATAGAAGAATAGCATGTTCCCAGTTAATGCAAAAACACAAAGCAAGTGTGTGTTTATTGGCTGTATTTGTGTTTGAGTGTGTTAAATTATATTTCAAAGATCCTTTATTTGCTTTTACAGAACTCCTTAAGAGAACATATTTTGTTGCCGGGAGGGCCATGGCTCTGTCACTAACAATTGGTGGACCTGCTCCCTTTTTCTTGGGTGAGATTACACCTATGGTCCTGGCCTTTGGTGAAACCAGCATGGTTTCTAAGATGGACGAGCACAAAATGTACGCATCAGGAGTTATTGATGCAGAGCTCCTGGAAGATGTTAATAGAGTGAGTATAATTTATACTTTGATTATAATCAGCAATTCATCTATGAAACTCTTAAACTTTGCATTGGTGCAAGAGATCATTATTTTTACTAAATTTCAGGAAAAATAATGCTAGGCTTCAGTAAAAATATTTTATCACATCTGTATTCCATATATAAAGAAGATTATATAAGCTTCAGTAATACTGGCAATTTTTGAAATGTGTGAATTTGCTTCATTTATATTGCCGCGTGAAAATAATATTCTGTTTCCCGTTTCCATAAATACCCCACCAAAAAGTACCCTACTCGCCATATTTTATGGCAATTTCAGCTTTGTGTAGAGAAGATGGACATACTTTCCTTATAATCTGTATACATATTTCTGTACAATAAAATATTTTCCCTACTTATCCTACAGGTGAAATTTTGTGAAATGACAGGAAACAGAATATAATTTTCACACGGCCAGGTGTTAACCATCGATGATAACTTCAGTAATCTTCAGTAATCTTCAACATGAAAATACTTTATATCTTTTACTAGATACTTTATTATCAATAATTAAGCTAAAGAAGAAGTTTCTAATGGCATGTTATCTTGTTTTTTATCTATAGATTCGAACATCTACATCTGCAGTATTACTGCAGACTGTGTTGGCAAAGTTGCCAATGGCATGCGCTGCAGGGGTGGCGAGTTTGGTGATCACAGAACAAAATTTAGAGAAATTAAGGAAAGAGATAGCAGATGCTGTTCTGCATTATTGCGTGATAGGCCAACACGCTATTGCCTACAACCAGTAAGTGAAAGAATTTTGCATCATGCTTATACCATCTTTGAATCATTTTTATTCATTTATGATATAAACCTGGGAAATGAGTGCAGCCTCAAAAGTGTAAAATTAGTCTTTTGTATGATGCTCTTAGTTATGGGGATTTGACTTGAGTACTGTGCTGTTTTCTGAAAGGTGCTATCCCTTTAATCAGTGGTTTTGGGTCTCTATTAGAGTAACACCAGATTGATCAGCTTTTGACCAAGTTGTGCATGTCTGCTCATAGGGGGCAGTGCAAAAAACAATACTGTGCCTACACATCATTCAACCATGTCAATTTTGACATTGGCCTGAGAAATGATGATTGTGTACATGAACATCACGTGGCAACATGACAATATGCACTGTCCCTTATGATAGATTATTAGCAAATACATGCGTAACTTTATCACCAGCTGAGCCACCTGGGGTTTCTAACAGACCCAAAATAACCGACCCAAAATCACAGATGGAAGCATGGTGCCTTTTCAGTAAAAATTTTTCTCCCCTTGCACCCATGCCTATGAAAACTATTGATCTTGAAACAAATGTTGTCACAATTTTGATTTTGAAATTGTGGTTGAAGATTTTATTATTTCAAAACTTGTTAATATTGTGAATGTTTTTTGCAGGTTAATACAAGGGCTCGGTGAGGTCTACCAAGTCATTCAGCAAAAGCCAAAGGACTTCATCAAATTATGTAGTCAAATTCCAAATATGACAGGCATGCAGCTACAAGAGAACTTCAAGAAAAATGTTACGTATTCTGATAATGAGGCAAGACATCCACATGAAGTCGAGGCACTTGCTTGGTTCTGCCAATTTATTGATGAGGTTGAATGTGAGTTTATTATGTAATTCTGACTAAATTATTTGTATCAGCTCAAAGACCATGCTAAATTTTGTATTTAAGCTAAAATATTCATATCAGCCCACAAACCATGCTAAATGGAAGCTTTGTCTTCATGGCATTGTACTGAAGCAAAATACACTAACATGCTCCCTGACATATGATACATTTTGTATGTTGTGGTATTCATGTTTTATCAAATCAATAACGAGAGAGTATTCAGCCATTTTTATCACGGAAAACTCGCAGCTCTGAGTATGGGAGCATACTTCATTGTTTCCGCCTTTCCAGTAGTCTGTTTGATTTAATGTGTTTTTTCTTGTATTTCAGCTGGACATGTTAATGGAGTGACCATAGAGTCCATACACCAAGCCACCACCGGCCTCAAACAGAGAATATCACTAGGAAGATCAAGCAGCAAACTATCCCTCAACTTCATCCATCAGGAGGACAGGCCTGTCCAGGAGCAGTTGTGCAACCTGCCCAAATTTTCCACATGTGCTAAGCAGATGACTCTGCCATCGAGTTGTCCTTCATACCAGGACTTCAGGGAACAGCTGGTAATGGGTATATGCAATAGTGTTTCCCTGATATCTGATAATTAAATGTCAAATGCTTTCCAGGCTCTGCTCACAAAATATGGGCAGATGAATGAAGATACACACCTATAATTGTAGCTAATGATAATGTTACGGTTGAATTTTTCGTTGGTTGAAATTTTGGTGGTTTTACACTAGGGTGTCCCTTTTTTTTCTTTGATTCCACTGCTCTTTAAACCAATTGATCTCCCACCTAAACTAGACCCACACACCAAATTTCAGCTGAATCTGTCAAGATTTAGACCCTTTTACCACAAAGTTTGCGAGGGGGTCGTGAATGTCTTGCGACACCTGTTTTTAAGCAGAAAATGTTATTCCTCGGTATCTATTTGTATCAGCATGTCTTGAATGAGTTGTTGAGGTATCCGGACAGATTTATCGTTTCCTGTCATCTTTGATGGGTTTATCAAGGCATTTGTTTGATAGTTTCCCGCTCAATACGTCGTGAAAGATAACACATGAATTTGCCATACACGCGTGCATTGTTAGAGAAGTATTTGTGAGCGGGTGTCCACGAGCTGTCTTAAATTCACAAGCTGTCAAAATGGAATTAAAGCGACTTTACACGTCATAGTTAACAAATACAACAAATACAACTCATGTTACAATAAATGGTTTATTCTGCATCATTTCCTTGTTAAATTAATGCCTGATAAAGTCCAGAGATGCAGCATCCATCCTGCCAAAGATGCATCATAGAAGGCACCAACTGTTATAAATCCAAAAGGTGGACGACCCAAGTTTGAAATAGCAAAAGAACAGATTGAGTCCCTCTTAGAGGCAAACTTTAGTGTACCAGACATCTCAGAAATTTTGGGTTTCTTTCTCGTTCATTATACTTACCTTCCTCATCAATTCTCATATTTATTATGTGAATCTTCCCATAAACACCGCCTAAAACTGCTTGAAATAGTCAAATTGTTAAGAAATTTGATAAAAAAACTTTCAATGTTTACATCTCACTATCCCACTTCCGCCTCTGGTAGCGCATATGCACTCAATTTCTTTCAAGAACTCACAATGGCGAGAACCGTTGATGATGATAAACTGCTTTATTTGAAGCCTTTTGGAGATGTTTTACGTGTTGTCAGCCGGCCAGGTTGGTGTGTGTTAGAGTTAAGACATCATAGACCATATTGGACAGGTTTGATAAACTTTTCCACAGGTGTTTTGTAAGTTTTTCGGTGCCAATCTTTTCAAGTTTTGGCACGTTTTTTATCTTCAGTCTTCCAAAATGGCGGAGGTTGAATGTTTTGTGCGAGGAGTCTACTTTGTAGTGTAGAGCTGCACTGCTCATTGACCTGGCTCTTGTAAAAGTTTGTTGTTTGCGAAGCTACTAAAGATGTCCTTGTAGTTTTCTACAGTTGTTCAGCTTGTTAACTGTTTTGCTAGACGCAGTTTGCTGGACTTGTAAGATAGCTTGTGTCACTGAGTAACTGATGTAGTTTGCTTGTTGAAGAGTACCAGAGTTGTGTATGTATTGCTTTGCTGGCCTCCTCTGCTTTGAGTGAACTACCTTTATGTTTTATAATTTGTTTTACTTCTACCTTCAGAAAGAAGTCTTTGTGAATTGATAGCTCCAGAGCTCCGGGTTTGGTAGAACCCTTCACCAGTTTTCATCAGCATATATATCTCTTGTCTGAACACTGAGGTGTGAGCTTGTGACAAGGGGTTAACAATGGCTTCTTTCACACTGAGGTGTGATAATATAAGTTAACTTCAGAATCCTGTCTCTGTATGCATACTGAGGTGCGATAATGAGAGTTTATGGGAGTATTCAGTCTCTGTCCTCACACAGAGGTGTGATAATCAGAATTTATGTAAGTATCCTGTCTCTGTATTCACACTGAGGTGTGATAATTAGAGTTTATGTGAGTATTCTAGCTTCACACTGAGGTGTGATAATCAGATTTTACAAGAATATCCTGACTGTCTTCACACTGGGGTGTGAAAATCAGAGTTTATGTGGGATTCCTATCTCTACCTTCGCCCTGAGGTGTGATAGTGGGAGCCGCTTGTCTTCACCCTGAGTTGTGTTAACCAGAGTTGTCATGAGTATCCTGTATCTGTTTTCGCACTGATGTGTGTTGATCAGAGTTTATGTGAATATTCTCAGTTCACATTGAGGTGTGATAAACAGAGTTTTGGGGAATATCCCATCTAGCTATACCTTCACACGGATGTGTGTTAATCAGAGTTGTGTTGGTATTTCATATCTGTCTTCACACTGAGGTGGGATAAGCAGACTCAATATCTACCTTCACACAGAGATGTGACTTTGGGAGCTGGTGTTTTCACACTGTGGTGTGATAATTAGAGTATCTTGAGTATGTTTTCTCTGCCCGCATGGTGAGGTGTTAATGCCATCTCTGAGGTGTGATAAGGCAGGCTTGTGACGTTACCCCTTCCATTGTTTAATTAAATATCCACAACACTGACCACAACCCTACCCTATGGTATAGATCTACACAGAACGTTTGACCTTGATACAGAACAGTAACATCCATCATGGCAGGTTTGTGCAGGGACAAGAAAGGCTGCTTTACAACTGAGAGAAAAGAAAATCATCACTTGAGTTGTGATACCGAGGTAGCAGGATATAGCCCTACCTGACGCCATTTAACTTCTACGTCTTCTAGAAATCAAGGGTGCAAATGGGAGTGTTGCCACTATACCTCTGCCTGCTCTTACCCTGAAGTTTTGTAATAAAGACTTCAAATGGGAATCAGGTTACTGACATAGAGTTGCAATAGTCAGTTTTGCCACAGTTTGCACATAGATGTGTGATACATGTGTGATAATTGGACAGAGAAGTGTGTACTTTGTATATTTTAGGTTCTACAGTTCACTGAGGTGAACAACAGCTGTGGGTACCTCTCTTGGGAGACAATATGTTTGACTTCTTTGATATAGTCAGAATGGTTCGTTACATTGATCCTTCCAAACTTAGTTTTGTCCAGTGGAACCAGAACAAGCTGATAGACAAGTTACCTCATGAATGAGTGATAATGAAAGAGTCTGCCTTTTTCACCCAGACTTTATCGTAATTTAGAGGTGACAGTTTTGGGAATAACTTCAAGCCTCATGTCTTGTCCATGTTTGAGGAGACTTGCTCAGTTGTTGGCTTTTGTTTTCAGCCTTTATTATCAACTGTATCCAGTACCTTTCAGTATTGTGGATAGAGACTTGGGGTTATGTCATGTTTTATGATCTCATCCAGATCCAGAGCATAGGACAATGCCTGATGGCTACTACTGTCCACACAAGCAAGATTGAGTTGCTCATAACCAGGGATGGTGTAAAGTTCAAGTAGAATTATATTTCTATTGACTTTCTTGACAGTCCATCGTTTTTATTCTGGGAGGTTGGAACCTTATGTGTAGTATTACTTAAATGTTTGACAGTAGTCAAGGTATTTGGTAGTCTTCAAGTATACAAACAGACTGTCTTCTGTAAAGTTGTATCAGTCTTTTTTTGAGCCATTACACATGGAACATGAACTGTTGGTATCACCCCATACTTTGGCTAGGTTGGTAGAGTTTTGTCTGCAGATTTACACCTCATGGTTTTCTGCAGTTGTAACTCAGGGGTTAAGGTATATAACTGCAGGATGGTTTATGAAGTTGTGGATGTAAATCCTCACAGTGACAGTGACATGACACGCGGTTTTGTGTTTGACTAAAATCCCTGTTTGTGGAATGGACATTTTGGGGGTTTTGGTTGCCTGAGACTTATCAGTCACAAGTCTTGATTTGGCTTTTCCACATAGTGACATTGTAACGTGCGTGTAGCATGATTTTATATTTGCTCAGTTTTATGAGTAATATGAGTGTAATCTCCTGCCTTGATAGCAGGTTAAGGTTGCAGAGATTTCATATAGTCAGATTTGTTTCATTTCAAATAAGGAATATTGTCATGTTCTGGGATATTTGCACTAATGCACAGCATTTTCAACTTTTTGTCAATCCCTTCCCTAGGGTTTTTAGGGCTATATTTCCTATCTCTTTTCTATCATTCCTTATTCTGATATTTAGATCTCTATCACTCTTGTTTATAATTTTTTCTCTCTCTTCTATCACTCCTTAAGCTACCCTGTGGGTAGGGTTCTTCACCCACTGTTCACCACTTTTTGGAAAGATTACGGGATTCTACCCGGTGCATACATGGACTCTTATACCTACACATAGCAATAGCCTTATATAATACCCATACATATGTGACGACCCGAAATAACCTTGTCGTTGATGGGTCGTTAAACATCACTCACTCACTCACTCACTCACTCACTCACTCACTCACT
>JAAUYH010160793.1_pt1 | contig 11340 bp, 6 predicted proteins | sample 7278061 | NCBI WGS metagenome assembly JAAUYH01 (sample SAMN14350203, study PRJNA611818) | marine sediment metagenome | isolation source: surface marine sediment (0.6m) | place: French Polynesia: Moorea | collected 2018-08 | reverse complement strand
TTCTGAGGTTTCCTCAGAATGTAAGAGGCACGAAGGGCGATATTTGTCCCGACGATCTGAGGTAAGGGAAGCCAATCCCCTGAATATTTATTGCGCTTTACCGCTATATATCATTATACTATGAGCCGAGATATCTTGCCCAAAATTCATCCCGTCGGCAAAGCCGAGGGTCTTCTTTTGGAAGAAAGATAAAAATTCCCCCCACACTCCCCACACTCAACTTAACTAAAATATTGATACACTCAATTAAAAACTCCAGTTTCATATAACGGAGTTCGCGCTAAAATAAGGTTTGAAGGTCAGGACTATCAAGAAGCTAACGGGATTCTTGGCCAGATCCTCTCCCCTCATCCTTAAAATTAGATTGTATGAATAATTTGCCTCAAACCACCCAACGTCGCCTTCAGAAAATCCCTCAAATTCCCAGCGTGTGGGAAGGCGATCGCCGTTCGGTGGCAGGGCTGAGAGGCAGAATTTCCGCTAACCCAGACCAAGAAGAATGTATCATTTGGGTTGATGGGTCTCAAGGAGTGGTTCGGGCTATGGATGTCGCCTCTTCTGATATCGGACCTGAAGCAGTGGTGAGAACCCTCCTGCGAGCGATTGAAACCCCTCATAGTCCTGCCCAACCAGCGCGACCACAAAAAATTGTCGTCCGTGACCGAGAATTACAATTCTTTTTGCGAGGGGCCCTACAAAGTTTAGATATCGCCATTGATTATGCCCCAGATTTACCCTTAATTGACCAACTCTTTCGCAGTTTTGACGCGGTAGAAGATACCCGTCCCCCAGCCCTTCCCGACCATTATGAACCGTTATTAATTCAAACGGCTCATGATGTTGCTAAGGCTTCCCCTTGGGATATTCTCGCGGATCACGATATTATTTCCGTTGAATTCAACCGTTGGGGGGTTGATACCCTTTATTTTTGCGTCATGGGAATGTCAGGAGAAGAATATGGTCTGATTCTCTATCGTTCCTTAGAGTCTTTAAAACAGTTTCGTGAAGCTGCCCTCCACGAAACATCGACGCATCAGCTTGAACAAGCCTTTTTAGCTCAAGATTGTTGGTTTTTGAATTTTGAATTTGCCGATGATTTAGACGAGGAACTAGACGAATATGACTATGATCCTTATGAAGACGACTCTGATGGTGAGTTAACGTTGCCTCGATACGGTAGTATTCATCCGTATGAGGGAATTCGTCCTTTTTTGGATGAAGACGAAGCCAGAATTGTTTACTATGCCATACAAGCTTTTTTACGGTTTTTTAAACGGCATCAATTAGCGTTAACCGAAGAGATAATTGATAAAATCGAGAAGTATCATCGTTTTACCGATATGTCCGAAAACGGTGAACCTAAAATGATTAATTTAAAGGTTTCAACCCTTCCTGAACTCACAACAGAATTATTAGAAGAGTTAGAGGTGGAAGAGGATGAGGAAAATCGGCTTAAATTTCCTCTAGGGGATGATCTAATTCCTGAAAACTCTTTTTTAAGTTTAGGGATGATTCCTTGGACGACCCTAGAACAATTACAACATAACCCAAAAACCTATTATCCTTCTCATGAAGCAACACCGAAAGGGGAGGGAATGCCGGTGGTGGTGGTTCAAACGTCTCGGCCCAAAGCCAAACAAATGATTCAAACCCTCCAAGAAGCGGGAAACCTTCAAGGACTTTGTTTTAATCCAGGGGAAGATCCTTGGGAAGAATTAATGTACGATTTGGGCATTTTACAAACGGGAGATAACTCTTTATTCATTTTTGGAGAGTTTATGCAAGATGATCCCGAACATCACCAAGCTCGAAAAAAATGGGAGCAACGGTGTCAACAAACAGGAGGATACTGCGGTTTGGTGGTAGCGATGGGGGTGACGGGTAGTTCTCGGGGTAATCCAGGTTTGAAAGATATGTTAGCTGTCTTTGAAGCCCAATATCTCGAACCAAAAGCTCTGGCTATGGGGATTTTACAATTGATGCCTGAGTCGGAATAAAAAGTAATAGCAAAAGAGGCTGTGATAACAACCTCTTTCTTCTGCTCACCAACTTTTCCAGCAAAGCCTACTTAATTACTGCTATAACTGAAGCACTCTCTGAAGGGGTGACTTGAGGAGACAAGAAACCCTCTGCATAAATTTTAGGATGGGTTTGAGAGATTTGAGTATACGAATCACGAACTTGTGTATTTAAAGCGACGGTCTTAACGTCATATAATTGGGTGGCGAGTTTGGGATACAAGCCAATGGCAACAATTAACACTAAGAAAGAAAGGGCGATAAATACTTCTCTGGGGTTGGCATCGCTATATCTAGCTTGATCGGGTAAAACACAGTTGGTGCCAAAACAAACGGCTTCGGCGTTATCTTGATAGTCTTTGCGTTTAACTGTATCTTCGATGACACAAACAGGAATTTTACCAGTGCCGTAAAATAACTGTCTGAGCATGGACAGTAAATAAATGGGGGTGAGGATCAAACCTACGGCAGATAAAAAGACGGTAACCGTACGAAACGCAGAACTATAAATATCGCTGCTGGTAAAACCGAGGAAAACAGCGATTTCGCTGGCAAATCCACTCATTCCGGGTAAGGCTAAAGAGGCCATAGCACCGGCGGTAAATAGGGCGAAGACTTTGGGCATTTTCTCCCCAATATCTCCCATATCGTTCAACGCGAGGGTGTGGGTGCGATCGTAGGTAACACCGGCTAAAAAGAATAACAACGCGGCAATTAAACCATGAGAGAGCATTTGTAACATGGCCCCACTCATGCCTAAGTCGGTAAAGGAAGCAATTCCTAACAGCACAAACCCCATATGTGACACGGAGGAATAGGCTAAACGACGCTTCATATTAGTTTGTCCAAAGGAGGTTAAAGCCCCGTAGACAATATTAACTACCCCTAACGTCGCTAAAATAGGGGCGAAGTAGATATGAGCATCGGATAATAGTCCCATGTTGAGACGAATTAACCCGTAGCCCCCCATTTTCAACAGTACACCCGCTAAAATCATGGATACAGGGGCAGAGGCTTCCCCGTGAGCATCGGGTAACCAGGTATGAAGGGGAAAGATGGCTAGTTTGACCCCAAAGGCGATCAAGAGTCCAGCATACAAGAATAATTCTAATCCTAAAGGATAATCTTTGAGTCCCAGTTGAACCAGATCAAAGGTTAAATTATCGCCCCCATACAGTGCCATCGCTAAAGCGGCCACTAAAATGAAAATAGAGGCGGCTGCTGTATATAATAGGAATTTCATGGCTGCGTACTGGCGTTTTTGTCCTCCCCAAATGGAGATCAGCAGATAGACGGGAACCAGTTCCAACTCCCACATAATAAACAGGAGTAGGACATCTTGAGCAACGAAAACCCCGATCTGTGCTGCGTATAACATCAGCATCAGCGTATAAAATAGGCGAGGTTTATGATCCACTTGCCAAGCGGAAAACATAGCGAGGGTGGTTACCAGTCCGGCTAAAAGAACCAAAGGCATAGAAATGCCATCTACTGAGACAGTCCAACTCAGCCCTAACGTGGGCAACCAGTCATATTTTTCTACTAATTGAAATCCTGAGTTACTGGGATCATAATTCTGTGCAAAAACGTAACACATTAAAACAAAATCAGCGATCGCTACTCCTAGGGCATACCACCGTACCTGCTTACCTTCTTTAGCAGGGATTACGGGGATCAACAAAGAAGCCACTAGAGGGAGTAATATGATCGCAGTTAACCAGGGGAATTGTTCTGCTATCGTCATCATAAACAAAGATATTAAGTTTGTATGGAAACATTATACGTTATTTTGTCAAGATCAATTTACAAATTTTTAATAATTAAGTGATTAGTAATGATTGATGATAATAAAGATTATAAATTTTTATGGTATACTTACAAAAAACTAATGTTATCAAGAAATAAAAGAGGATTAACGATGACATTTAATAAGAATTGTAGACCAAAAATATTGTTTCTTATTTGGAGAGAAGTTTAACAAACTTATCAAAAATAATCGACTTATTTTAGGGCTTTTAATAGCTAGACTTAGATGATTGATTTTAGACAAAATCTAGTATGTATATATAACCGTAACCTAAGCTTTTAGCCTGTATAAGCTGGATACTTGTGTTACAGTATTCGTAATTAAGTTGGTTTTGTTTAAATCAGATCAATTAGCTTTATTTTTTTATGGTTTAATGTTTCAATGAATGATTTCTTATTACATAGTAGTTGGTTAATTCCTTTTTACGGGTTAATGGGTGCGTTATTAACATTACCTTGGTCTTTGGGCATTATTAAACGGACAGGACCCAGGCCAGCAGCCTATTTAAACTTATTGATGACGGTATTATCGTTTCTTCATGGGACGATTGCGTTTAGTTTAATTTGGCAAGGAAAAACAGAACAATTGGTGTTTAAATGGCTCAGTGTGGCTGATTTAGATTTATTTTTATCGGTAGAGTTATCTCCCGTTGGTTTAGGGGCGTTAGCATTAATTACTGGTATTAGTTTGCTGTCTCAAATTTATGCGTTAGGCTACATGGAAAAAGATTGGTCATTAGCCCGATTTTTTGGCTTAATGGGAATATTTGAAGCAGCGTTAGGGGGTATTGCCTTAAGTGACTCGTTGTTACTTACTTACGGACTTTTAGAAATTTTAACCCTATCCACTTACTTATTAGTGGGGTTTTGGTATGCTCAACCGTTAGTGGTAACCGCAGCGAGAGACGCATTTTTAACCAAACGGGTTGGGGACATTATTTTGTTGATGGGGTTAGTTGCTTTATCTAGCTACGGGGAAGGGTTGACTTTTTCTCAGCTAGAAAATTGGGCATTAACTGACCCAGTTCCCCCATTAACAGCAACCTTACTGGGTTTATCCTTAATTGCTGGTCCTACCGGTAAATGCGCTCAGTTTCCTTTAAATTTATGGTTAGATGAGGCCATGGAAGGACCCAACCCTGCTGGTATTATGCGAAACTCCATCGTTGTGTCGGCAGGTGCTTATGTACTCATTAAGTTGCAACCGGTGTTTACCTTGTCCCCTGTTGCATCGGATGTTTTGATCGTTTTGGGCGCGGTAACCGCCATTGGCGCGTCTTTAATAGCCATGGCCCAAATTGATATTAAACGAGCTTTATGTCATTCTACCAGTGCTTATTTAGGGTTGGTGTTTATTGCGGTGGGGTTAGGCCATGTGGATATTGCCTTCTTGTTGGTGTTTACCCATGCCATCGCCAAAGCGTTATTATTTATGAGTGCAGGGTCCGCTATTTTAACCACCAGTGACCAAAACATAACAGAAATGGGTGGTTTATGGTCAAGAATGCCCGCTACCACCACCGCTTTCGTGGTTGGTTCGGCTGGGATGGTAGCACTCCTACCAATGGGAATGTTTTGGACTTGGGTCAAATGGTTTGATGGCTCCTGGAAGGTATCGTTATGGTTATTAGCCATTTTAGTGTTTGTTAATGCCTTATGTGCGTTTAACCTAACCCGCATTTTTCGCTCTGTTTTCTTGGGGACTCCTCAGAAGAAAACCCGCCGGGCCCCAGAAGTTCCTTGGCCGATGGCTTTGCCAATGGTAACCTTAACTATTTTTACCTTAATTGCACCGTTGGCTCCGATTCGTTGGTCTTTATGGTTATCCCAAGTTAATCCTATTTCCAATAATAGTTCATTTGTCGTTCAATGGGCGATTCCCTTGTTAATGTTGTCGGGTTTATTGGGTTGTTTAGTGGGGGTTTTCCGTCCCATTCGTCGCTCTTGGGAACGACTAGCGAATCTTTATTTACGGGTGTTTCAAGATTTATTTGCCTATGACTTTTATTTAGACAAGGTTTATCAGTTTACGGTGGTGGCACTGGTGGCCAATATTTCTAAAATAACCGCTTGGTTTGATCGCTATGTGGTTGATGGAGCGGTGAATTTAGTCAGTTTGTTTACAATTTTTAGTGGCAATGCTTTAAAGTATAATGTATCAGGTCAATCACAATTTTATGTTCTAACAATTTTAATTAGTGTTAGTCTATTTTTGTGGTTTATTTTGAGTGGTCAATGGTCATTAATTACTGAGTTTTGGTCAAGCTTTTTGGCTACATAAACCCTCTGTAACACAAATGGTAAAGTGGGCAAACTTTTTTATTTTACGGATAGTCTAGATAAATGTCTAAATTTGCCCAACCTACAAAACTACCTGTGAATATAAAGTCTAAAAAACTATGTTACTGTTTCTGTCGGAGAATCAATTTTAATAATGCTTACTACCTTAATTATTATCCCGTTAATAGGAGCGGGTTTAATCGCTTTTTTGCCAGGAAAACAAGAGAATAGTTTTTACCGTTCTTTGGCTCTTATTTTGACCAGTCTTTTACTCGGTTTAACCCTAATTATTGGCTTTCAATTTGATATCAGTAATCCTAATATGCAATTTACTGAGTATGTTCCTTGGATTACTGGTATCGGTTTAAACTACCATTTAGGGGTAGATGGGTTATCTTTTCCTCTCGTTTTTTTGAATAGTTTATTAACGTTAATTGCTATTTATGCTAGTAGTAAAACCGTTGAGCGATCGCGATTTTATTATGCCCTCATTTTAATCTTAAATAGTGGGGTATCAGGGGCATTTTTAGCACAAGATTTATTGTTATTTTTCCTCTTTTATGAGTTAGAAATTATCCCCCTTTATTTCCTCATTGCCATTTGGGGAGGGGGTAAACGGGGTTACGCTGCCATGAAATTCCTCTTATACACCGCTATTTCTGGATTTTTGGTTTTATCCTCATTTTTAGGGTTAGTGTGGCTCTCAGGAGCATCTACGTTCGACTATGAGCCATTACGCTCCCATACCCTACCTCTTTCGACTCAATTATTATTATTAGCCCCGTTACTGATTGGATTAGCCATCAAAATTCCCATTTTCCCTTTCCATACTTGGCTTCCTGACGCGCACGTAGAAGCTTCGACTCCTGTATCGGTGTTATTAGCAGGAGTTTTGCTAAAACTGGGGACTTATGGACTATTACGCTTCGGTATCGGTTTATTTCTTGATGCTTGGACTTATATAGCCCCTTGGTTAGCAACCCTAGCGGCTATTAGCGCGTTATATGGGGCTTCCTGTGCTATCGTGCAGAAGGATATGAAGAAGGTGGTGGCTTATTCATCTATTGCTCACATGGCCTACATTTTATTAGCGGCCGCTGCAAGTACCCGTTTAAGCATCACCGCAGCCACGTTTCAAATGGTCAGTCATGGCTTAATTTCTGCCATGTTATTCTTATTAGTCGGGGTGGTTTATAAGAAAACAGGTAGCCGAGATGTGGACTTTCTGCGCGGTTTATTAAACCCTCAACGGGGTTTACCCCTGACAGGCAGTTTAATCATTTTAGGGGTGATGGCCAGTGCAGGTATTCCGGGAATGGTGGGCTTTATTGCTGAATTTTTGGTATTTAGAGGCAGTTTTCCTATTTTTCCTGTACAAACTTTACTCTGTTTAGTCGGTAGTGGTTTGACGGCGGTTTATTTCCTATTGATGGTTAACCGTGTCTTTTTTGGTCGCTTAACCCCTGAATTATCCCAGATACCCAAAGTTTTATGGTCTGAACGTATCCCTGCTTTTGTTTTAGCTGTTTTTATCGTGATTTTAGGCATTCAACCGGGTTGGATGGTCCGGTGGAGTGAACCCCAGGCCGGTTTATTGTTAACGGGTCAATCTCAACTAGAGGCAACAGCAAACTTGAATGTTTTACCAGAGGGTTAATCCAAAAAAAATTTCCGCTAAACGAAGTTTGCTTAGAGGATGTTGCCAGGGAACCTTTGCTGAACTAACCCATGAATTCTTTTACTGCGCCTATCTCCTACTTAATATTCTAAGGCTAATTGTCTTTGCGTTTGACTCACTAACTGTTCAAACTTTTGTACCGTTTCAATATATTTTTCAGGGGCGATCGCACTAATATCCATATGACCCGCATCCTCAACTAAGAGGAGTTGTTTAGGCACTCTCGCAGCTTGAAATAGGGTTTCACTCATGGTATAAGGAACAGTGCGATCGCTGGTTCCATGAATCAACAATAGGGGAACTTGTAATAACGATAATTTAGCTAAAGAATCAAAGCGTTGGTGGACCAGTAATTGACTCGGAAATAGTTTATAAAAGAACCCTGAATGATCAGTCATATCTATCATAGAAGTGAAGGTATTTTCTACAATAACGCCAGCTGCGTGAGGTTTCCGAACCCCCAAATCAATCGCAACTGCCCCGCCCATAGAATGACCATAAATAAAGATATTTTGCGGTTTAATTCCACGTTCTTCGGTTAAATAATCCCAAGCCACTTGGGAATCACGATAGATTTCTGATTCTGTGGGAAATTGGCCTTGACTGAGGCCATAACCCCGATAATCAATAATCAAGACAGAATAACCTTGGTTGTAAAAGGTCTGAATGGTGCTTAAATTATAACTAACATTGCCACCAATACCATGTAGGTATAGTAAGACCTTTTTTGCATAGGAATTAGGGTTAATCCACCAACCGTGGACTTGTTCTATTTTCCCTTGAGGAGTCATCACCGATAACCAGACATCTTCATAAGACATTCCCCAATCAGCAGGGGTGGTTTTTATCGTCGAACAAGGCTTGAAAATGAGTCGATTTTGACCCAAAATCAGAGCCACACAAACGGATAAATAGGCGATCGCTCCCACTCCTACACCATTTAGTAATCCTTTCAATAAAAGATTAATCATCATTCAGGAATCGTCCTCAAGTTTTGCATATTAATGTAACAGTAAAATTGTTAAGGATGCTACCTTCAAACCCCGAAAGCATTTAACAATTATTGCTATTATCATCATCCCTACTGTAACGGAGGTCGTTGATTATGCCAATCTGTGGACTGTTCATAAGCATAGGCCACTTGAAACAGTTTACCTTCTTCGAGAACATTGCCGATTAATTGTAAGCCAATGGGCAGGTTTTGCTCATCAAACCCACAGGGAATACTCATTCCTGGTAAGCCCGCTAAATTAACAGGAATGGTCATTAAATCAGATAAATACATACTCAGGGGATCGGAAGTTTTTTCCCCTGCTTTAAACGCCGTTGTAGGAGACGTAGGACACACTAATACATCCACCTGCTCAAACCCTGCGTCAAAATCCTGTTTAATTAAGGTGCGAACTTTTTGGGCTTTGAGATAATAAGCGTCATAATAACCGGCTGATAGGGTATAAGTCCCAATCATAATCCGTCGTTTTACCTCGTTACCGAAGCCAGTAGCGCGGGTTTTGGTGTACATATCGATCAAGGTGTCTGCATCTTCACGGATACCATATTTAACCGCATCGTAACGGGCTAAATTAGAAGAGGCTTCTGACGGGGCGATGATATAGTACGCCGGTAAACCGTAACGGAAACGGGGACAGGAAATATTAACCACTTTTGCCCCTAACGTTTTGAGATGATCGATTGCTTTTTTGACAGTTTCGGCTACCACGGGATCTAATCCTTCCCCAAAGGTTTCGTCAATAACGCCCACGGTTAACCCTTCTAAAGAGGGTTTGAGGAATTGGGTATAGTCGGGGATGGGGGTGTTGATGCTAGTGGAATCTTTGGCATCGTAACCTGCGATCGCCCCTAATAAAATGGCTGCGTCTTCCACGTTGCGGGCAAAGGGGCCAATTTGATCCAAAGAAGAAGCATAAGCCACCAACCCAAAGCGAGACACCAGTCCATAGGTGGGTTTTAGCCCCACTACGCCACATAAAGAAGCCGGTTGACGGATCGAACCCCCGGTATCGGAACCTAAAGCCACAACGCATTCTGAGGCAGCTACAGCAGCCGCAGATCCCCCGGAAGATCCCCCTGGAACCCTAGAAAGGTCCCACGGGTTAGCGGTGACTTGATAACCAGAGTTTTCGGTGGAACTGCCCATAGCAAACTCATCCAGGTTGGTTTTCCCTACCATGACGGCCCCTGCGTCTTTTAATTTTTGGGTAACGGTGGATTCGTAGGGAGGGACAAAATTAGCTAAAATCTTCGAGCCACAGGTGGTTTGAATGCCTGTAGTACACATATTATCTTTAATACCGATGGGAATACCCGCTAAAAGGCCAATCTCTTCATTTTTGGCGATTTTTTCATCGACTTTTTTGGCGGTTTCCAGGGCGTGGTCGGCGGTAACTTGGAGGAAACTTTTAACTTTTGCATCGACTGCGTTGATTCTGTCTAGGGCTTCTGTGGTAATTTCAACAGCAGATCGTTCTTTTTTGATTAATTGTTGATGGAGTTCGCGGATAGATGTCATAGTCTACTCTAATCAGTGAAGGGAGGGGATAGGTTACACGCCCACCATCTAAAGATAGTACCATTTTGACGCATGATACTTAAAGATATAGCAGTTCTCATACTTGTGAGGTACAGAGGTTATCGCTTGGAGGCAGGAGGCAGGGGGCAGGAGGCAGGAGTTAAGTGTACCTCATGAGTCCGAGAAACGCTATAGATTGAACTACCCCAACGCAAGGCGATGGGGATTCTTTACACGATAAAGAATCGTCTTGGAGCGTCCAAAAGCCCCTCTAATACCTCCCTCTTTTCAAAGAGATTGGCTTTACTTTTACGTCCAATATTAGCAGAACCATTAATATCTGAGTTGACTAATTTTTCATCCTTAGTCCGATACAAACCTCTCTTAATTCTCTTTCCGAAAAATTCGTAGGTTTGTGGATTATCTGCATTATATTCTGGTAGCTTATCTAAATCTAATGCACTGGCCAAACTGGTGTAGGATTCTTCTTGTTCAATGTAATTAACCCCATATCTTTTACATAAGTAGGCTAGTTGTTGTCTGAGGGCATGAAAAGGAATTTGTACGAAGTTTTGATTGTTGACTTTGCCAATGTTAATCCTCGTTTTCCAACCTTCATTAACTCCTACAATTAATGTGCCTAATTTATGTTCTAGACAGTAATTAATGACTAATCTCGCTGTCTTTTTTAGGTAATCATTTACCTGATTACTTCGCTTTAAGATTAACTTGGTCATCTTATTGGTTAATCTTTTTATTCCCTGTAAATCCTTAAGAGACTGTAATTTACTTAGCTGCTTATTGTACCATTGGTTTATTGATTTTAGTTTTCGCCCATCCACTAAGAATGACGACCCTTTTGTATCAATTGCTGCCACTAAATTGTTCAGTCCTAAGTCTAAGCTTAAACATTGCTCTTTATCTAGATTCTCTACTCTTTCCTCCTTAATTTCATAGACGAATTGAGCCACAAAATAACGACCATTATATTTAGGAATAATCCTAAACTCATGAATCTTTTTTCCTTT
>JAAUYH010093946.1_pt1 | contig 11340 bp, 8 predicted proteins | sample 7278061 | NCBI WGS metagenome assembly JAAUYH01 (sample SAMN14350203, study PRJNA611818) | marine sediment metagenome | isolation source: surface marine sediment (0.6m) | place: French Polynesia: Moorea | collected 2018-08 | reverse complement strand
TCCTAATTTTTCTTTGATAAAATGGTCGAAATTATTTAAATACCAATTCGCGAAAAAATTGACTCGTCAAATTGCCAATAGGCAGACCGTGACGGCGTAAAAGGGGTGTTAGTAAATCATCTCCTGGAAAATATTCAACTACAGGTTCTTGAGGATTGCTACTGTCAATAATAAGTTCGATTAACCAGAGTGTATCCTTACACTTAATTTTACGACGAATAATCTGTTTTAAAATTTCGTGGTCGATGCTGGGGAAATATTTACGAATATCGCATTGTAAAACGTAGCGACTAGAACGAGCAAATTGTATAAAACGTTTTAGCGCACGATGAGTACCATAACCGACACGATTGGCATAGGTATCGTGAATAAAAGACTTTTCGATTAGAGTCACGATTATATTACATAAGGCATGATGAACTACGCGATCGCGATAGGGAGCGGCGGAAATTAATCTCGGTTTGGGGTCGTAAATTCTGAAACTTCTATAAGCACCAGGACGATAGGTTTTTGACTTTAACTCGGATTGAAGTCGAAATAATTCTGGTTCTAAATTGTAGTTAAAAGCCAACACATTATCGCGAAAACGTTTACCTTTCTGAGCTTTACGTGCAGCTAATAAAAGGTTCGACCAATCAATAATCTGATGCCAGAGATTACCGTAGCGTTTCATCTTTTTTGCTGTTGTTTGATCCAGCCTCCTAACTCAATACCAATACCGTTCAATTGCTGATTGATGTATTTATATCTTTTATCTGAAATTAGTTGAAAATCGTATAAAAGTCGGGTTTGATAACGTAGAATATCCAGTTGAGTATTGAGAGACTGAAGGCGGGCTAATTTATCGTTTCTAGCATACCGCGTCCTAATCAATCCTTCTAACAAGTCATATAAATTATCGATAGTGCGATCGCCCAGAGCCAAGCGGTGATTTCTGGGCAAACGATTCAAAATTGGAATATACCATTTAATCAAATCGTAGGTTTTTTGAATAATTGGCAATTCCTTCATTGATAGTATTTGTGTAGCAATTTTATAATACAAAAAATTTTCGCGCCAAGGGCAAAAGAGCAAAAGTGAAAAGGGTTACGTAGTCCTGGGGACGACACACGCAACACGAAAACCGAAAGTGTTGAGACGAATGTCGCGCGTACTGTTGAAGCGAATCGCCGAACGGCAGACAGGTGGATTGTAGAGCCATGAACCACCGCGTAATACTTTTATGCGACCAGACTCCGATCGCCAAGCCCTGCCATCATTTGGCGCGCCTTCATAGTTTTCATGCCAATCGTCTTCACACCATTCCCAGACGTTTCCGTGCATGTCGCACAGTCCAAATTTATTGGCAGGAAATTCTCCTAATGGGGTTGTTTCTCCTCTATATTCTCCTTTAACTCCTTCCCCATAGGCTGCTTCACCGTAATAGTTAGCTAACTCAGTAGAAATAGTTTCGCCAAAGTGAAATGGGGTGGTTGTCCCCGCACGGCACGCATATTCCCATTCTGCTTCTGTGGGTAGTCTGTATTCTCTTCCTGTTTTTTTTGAAAGGCGATCGCAGAACTCTTTAGCTTCTTCCCAACTGACACTCTCGACTGGTCGTTTATCTCCTTCAAATCTTGATGGATTATTACCCATAATCGCTTTCCATTGAGCCTGAGTAATGGGATATTTCCCCATGAAAAATGTCGGCACAGTTACAAGATGTTGTGGTCTTTCACTATTACTTGACTCTAATTCTGTTTCTGGTGCGCCCATCATGAATTCACCTTCTGGAATCAGCACCATCTCTAGCTTAATATCATCGCTTAAGGTTTCTGAATAATACCTTGCAGTGTGCTTCTGGCGTTCAATAAAAAAGTTGACCACGAATTTTAAAATTTCTCACCAAACTCAATTTTAGATCGCGATCGCATTGTTACTTTTATACTACACAAAGCCAAAAAATCTCAGGGCAAAAGGGCAAAAGAGAAAAGGGCTATGTAGTCCTGGGGACGACACACGCAACACGAAAACCGATATTGTCGATACGAATGTCGCGCGAACTGCTGTTGCGAATCGCCGAACGGCAGTAAGGTGGATTGAAGTTCCATGAACCACCGCGTAATACTTTTATGCTATCAGACCCCGATCGCCAAGCCCTGCCATCATTTGGCGCGCCTTCATAGTTTTTATGCCAATCGTCTTCACACCATTCCCAGACGTTTCCGTGCATATCGCACAGTCCAAATTCATTGGCAGGAAATTCTCCTACTGGGGTTGTTTCTCCTCTATATTCTCCTTTAACACCTTCTCCATAGGTGTAGTCACCGTCATAGTTAGCCAACTCGGTACTAATTGTTTCCCCAAAGTGAAATGGCTGATTATATTTTTCATTCCATTCTTTCACTGTTAACCGCTCGCTCTCTACTGATAACTGGTCACTCTCTACTGACCTACAGGCATATTCCCACTCTGCCTCGGTAGGCAATCTGTATTCTCTTCCTGTTTCTCTTGAAAGGCGATCGCAGAACTCTTTGGCATCTTCCCAAGATACTCGCTCTACTGGTCGTTTATCTCCTTTGAATTCTGATGGTTCGGCTTCTAGTTTTCTATTGATTTGGGGTAATGCTGCTACTGCTTGCCATTGCTCTTGGGTTACTGGGTATCTCCCCATGAGGAAAGCTTCTTGGAGCGTAACTTTATGCTGCGGTTGTTCACTGCTATCACTACCTTGTTCTCCAGGAGCAGCACCCATTATAAATTCTCCAGGAGGAATCAATACCATTTCCAGCGTGACCGCTTCGCTTAGTGATTCAATAAGGCGTTGTGCTTCTCCTGTTTGCTCTCTTATCACCCATTCTGTTATTGATTCATTTCCACGAAACGGATTTAACCTCTGGAATAGCCCTGGTTGTTTTTGCTGTCGCTCTAATTTTGCCGTGACAAATTCAAAGGTTTGAAATATCGATATTTCTACTTCGGCGACTTCAAATTGCTGAGGGAGTAGTTCTATGCCATCTAATAGAACAATAGTAGAACTTTCATACTCCGTATCTTGTAGCTCTGGGAAGCCACTAAAATCATATTTACCTAGTCTATCCTCATCTAACTCTCCCGCAGCTTTCAGTTCTTCTCGGGCAAAACGGGCATAATCCCCTCCCAGGGTTTGCAAAATTTCCCTAGTTACTTTGGCAAAAGGATAAATAATATCCTGTAAGTCTGATTTTATCTTCTCTGGAGGTTTCTTTAATTCTGCCAAGAAATCTCGTAATTCTATGCCTTTTTGTTCGGCAATGTAGCGGGAAACTCTCTCAAAAACATTGATACTAGCCGAGCGAGTCGAACTGCGTTGGAGAATTTTTCTTACTTCAGGAGCGACAAAATCATAAAGTACCAGATCGGGATCTGTGGATTGGGGATAGTTGGAACTGACTTCCAAAAGACCCCCTAAAAAAACTTCAGCAATCTGTACCTGTCCTGCCTCTGGCAATATTTCACGACGGATTAATCTCACTACTGGCAAAAAAATCGTGGGGGCTGCTGCTAATAATTCGGCTAATTCCTGAGCCAAAGGAGAGGAATTGTTACGAAAACTGAGAACTATAGCCTCGGGATTTAGCTCCTGTTCTTCCTCTTCAAATTCTTCTAACTCCAGTTGGTCTAAATTATTGGGTGCTAACACAAACCCTGCCACTTTGGTGTCACCCCGTCCTGCTACTAAACCACTCCACCGCTCTACGCTTTTAGATTCGAGGGTAAATACGGGAATTTTTACAGCCTTCGGATTATCAAAAACATCTTCCCAGAGCAAGATATCCTTGATGCGTAATTGCTGGTTCTTTGCCCCAGGCTTACTACTGAAAAAAGTAACTTTTGCTCCGTCTCCAAGAGCAGTTTTTAACCATAACCATTCGGGAAGCATCTGGAGAATAGCTACAGGATTAGTCTTCTGCCACTGATTTAATAAAAAGTAAATCTTGCCATTGTGCCAATAGTCTGCCACACAATCGCTAAGGACAATTACGATGCGCCGACCATTAGGATTGAGTAACTCTTTGGGAGTAGATACTCTTGCTCGATCTACTTTTAAACCTTTGTAAAGTAAAAGTTTTTCTTGCTGACAAACTAATTTCCAGACTCGGACATCACGAAAAATACCATAGTTACGCAGAAATAAAATTAGATCGGGGATGGTTTGATGCCAGATTTCCAAGGAAAAATTACCATCGACAACTAAAGCTATTTCCAGCCAAGGTTCGAGTACTGGTTTAAAGACAGGGTCTAAAACTGCTTTATTGGTTGCTGCATAACGATCGACCGTAGCTATTTCATCTAAAACTTCAGGGCGACTCAGAGCAGGAACTTTTCTTAATAAGGTTTTTAAAGCTCTGGCTAAAGCTAGAGAACTGCCCAAGTCAGTTGGATTGTCTACAGGAAAATTTAAAACATTACCCGCAATATTACCTTGGGGTTGTGGAGGGTACAATCCTCCTTCTTCTTCTCTTATTGCTGAAGCATTTGCAGCATTTTGAAGCTCGGGAGGTTGATCGGAGATGTTTTTATTAATTGATTCTCGCCTTACTTTATTAACTGTCTTTACTTGGTCTCTACCCTTGGGCTGGGAAGAATCGCTTTCTGTTGACTCTTCAATCTTAGGGGCATTGAGAAGTAACCAACACATATCAGCTAGTTCGTAGCTCGTCATCGCTAGCTCTGACTGGTTGAGAGTTTCTAGTAACCGTCCAAAGCGGTCTGGCTTCGCCAGTGTGGAAGCATCGCTCATCCTAAACCCTCGGTATCGCTTAAACTCTTGAAGAGTAATTCCTCTAATAATGTTTCTGAAATCAGTTCAGATGATGCTCCTCCAGTTACCATGTGAATTATATTTAAAAGCTGATCTGTTGCCACATTTTTTTTATCTAAAAAACTGTCAATTAATTTATCAATTTTTGCTCTAGATTGCTGAAAGTCGTTTGACCCCATATGGGCTTCAACGATTGAGAGCAGATTATCTTTCAGCGGATTTGGCATATTAATCCTGATACAGCGTCGCTTAAAGGCTGGAGGGAAGTCTCGTTCTCCATTACTGGTCATCACCACAATCGGAAAAGCATGACAGCCTACCAAGCCACTGTCTAGTTCAACGGAAAAATTTATATCCTTGTCATTTTCATCTTTGCCTTTATCCTCAGTGAATACAGTGGTTTTGCGATCTTCATTTTGCTTAAACCAGCGTTTTAATTCAGGAATTTGATATTCTCCTTCTTCAAATAAATTGAGCAAGTCATTGGGCAAGTTAATATCACTTTTATCCACCTCATCCAATAATAAAACTCTTGGCAGTTTAGAAGGTAAAAATGCCGTGCCTAGCGGTCCCAAAGTGATGTAAGAGCCTATATCTTGTTTATTATCTTGTTTATTTTCCTGTAAACGGGCGATCGCGTCATAACGATATAAACCATCCTGAATAGTTGTCCGAGCCGTGATCGACCACTTAAGCACGGGACCTAAATTCAACTGATACGCCAAAGCGTAGGCTAATGAGGTTTTGCCCGAGCCAGGACGACCAGTTACCAGCAAGGGACGACGCAAACACAGAGCGGAATTAACCCCTGTGATTACTAAGTCAATATTTTTCTGTTGCTGTTTAATTTGTTCTTTTTCTTTGCTAGTACTTTCAGGATTTTCAGCATTAAATTTCTGCAAACGAAACTTACTACCCCGATCTAAATCTTCTTTTGATGCGACCTTAATCAGGTTTTCTCGGCGTTCTGCATCGGAATCAGAGATAGTTCGACTACTAAAGTTTCTCCAAGGAGGAGGAGCTGGTAGATTAAGTTCTTCTTTTAACTGAGTTCCATCCCCATTAAAGGGATGCCAATGCTTTGCTGCTTCAGTCATCCTAATTTACGACCTCCAGCAGTTTTCAAACGGACATCATCGGGCATAATTTCTGGGTCTTCTAGTAACATACCGAAATAATAACCTGGAGATTGTTTTCGTTTAGCTTCATTGGTTTCGCCCCAAGCATTACTTCTTAATTCCCAAGTTTGCTCTAACAAATTATGACATCTTTTTGACAAGCTTTCGCAGCAAAAGCAATGTTGTAACTTATCTTCGACGGATTTTTTTAAATCATCGATAATACTTTCCCACTGCCAGCAAACTATGGGAATTCCATTAACATAAATAGCTTGAAAGAATCTTCCCCGCTCATTAATATCTTCTGGCAAAGTATCTTGCAATCTAACCCACCATAATTTACTACACTTACGCATAAAGTTTTGTAGTTTTGTCCAGTTATCAACTTGATTATTTTTTTCAATACAAATTTCATGGCAATCTTGTTGAGTATCATCTATATTTTCCGTCAATAAAGTTGTGCTTATACTCTGGTTTTTATTTTCTTCTAGCTTTCTCCATCCCTGTACCAGCATCCTTCTACAAGTACCACCCTTTTTACCTTTGTATCGCTCTCTACTTCTCAAAAATAATCGATTAGACTGTACTAAATAATTATCACAACTGTCCTCCGAGGCTTTCGCCCAACAATCAAAATTAAGCTCCAAATTTATAATGGGAATAAAAACCTCTATCCTTAATTTTTCAATTGGTAAGTTAGTAGTTGGTATATTCTTAAATTTAGGCTCATTATTGAGATAATCAATATAATTTTCAATCTTTGAAGGAATCTGCTCAAAGTCATCGCATTTAATCCCAATAATTCGCTCTTCATCTATTTCAATTTTTTCTTGTATACCTCGATACTTAAGTTGAGCTTGCACCATCCAACTATCATCCTCATTTCTATCGGCAATTACCAGTAAAATTGGGATATATTCACATTCTTCTGTTTCTTGTTTAGAGTCAGAATTATCTTTTTCTGGCTGTTTTGAATTTCCTAACCAAGCAATCAAAGCTTGATTAGAATCATTAAGCGAGTCACTGAGTGTTTGAGCAAAACTTGTAATTATGTCAGGATTATTTTCTTCAATAAAAAACTTTTTTAACAGAGAATAATTTTTAGTGAAACAAATACTTTTAAGTTGAATCTCATCTCTCCAATCATGTTTTCTACTAGTATCAAATACTAGCTGACAAGCTCTCCAAATATTCTCCCAATCAATATCTTCTAAAATCTTACATAAACTAGACCAAAAATCCTGAAAATCATGATTAATATTGTTTTTATTAGTCCCTATTATTTTATCTATCTTATTTTCACAAGATTTATTAATTTTATTTTCTAGTTCTTCCTGTTGTTTTTTAGCAACTTGAAAAATAATACAAAAAAGTTCTTTATAGTAAATATGCTCCGATTCTATTGTCTTTATTCTTTCCAATAAGCCATCTATTTCTTGAGGAAATCCAGTATATACTTCAAGAATAGAGATTACATTAGAATTCAGGTCTTTAAAACCTCCTAACTTATCAGATATTTGAGAATCTAGTAAGAATTTAAGATGATTCCATTTCCCTTCATCACTAAAAGTAGAGATTTTTTTAAGTGCGTCGTTAAGTTCTATAAAGCCATATTCATTAAATCTTGGTATCGCCAAAAGCATCGTTATCTAAGACACCTCTTCGGGAAATAATTCTTTTGCTTGTTGCCATAAGTTACTCATCTGAATAGTACCTTTTTCATGCAACATTTCAGTAGTTCTTAACAGATTGAGAAGCCCACCTGGATATTCTAAACATGTTTGAATTAAACTAAAACCAACTGAATTAGCATCTTCCCCTTGTTCGACACTATTAGCTATTTCAGGTTTTAAATTTGAAATAATTTGTCTGCGTTGAGATAGATTTTGCATTGAACGACACTTTAATAGTTCATCGCGTAACAAGATTATTTTTTCTACTTTTGTTAGCACATTATTTGCTCTATCAAAATTATTATTTTGCTTGGGCTTGGATTGATTGACTTTTTGCTCGATATAGCTACCGTGAATATGCTCGTTGTAGTTACCATTATGAATAATAATATTTCGGTTAACTTGATTAGAGTCCGAATTTGAAGCTCTATCTATGTTATTTTTTGATTGAGAATTTTGCTCTGTTAAACCCATATTTTTTGGATAATTTACAGTCTCTTCGGCAAAAGAAGACTTAAATAACTGCCCTCCTTCATTATCCTCCCAACGCAGATAAAGTACGGGACGATACCACTGATTCCCTTCAATCCCCATTGCACTTTGTCCCCGCCGTAGTGCGATCGCCAAGGCTTCTTTTTCCCCAAGTGATCGATAAAAGTATTCTGCAAAAGCACTGGCAGCAGACACGCTGATAGAATATTGCATTGCCACCACAGCAGGAATACCTTGACCAATTAAGTTTTGTGCCACCCCGTTGAAAACACTCTCACTCAAACGAGACATTCCACTTCTGCAAGCACTTAGAACCACTAATGCTATTCCTGCTTCTGAGTTGGGTTGTTCTCGACGCTCCAAATTCCCCAAAAGTTCGCCAAGTTCTCTAGCACTTACATAGTCAGCAGTTCCATCCGCTCGCTCGAATACTAAATAACCTTGAGGTTCTCCCAGTGGCGCACCACATTCACACTGAGTAACATTCTGTTTATAAGCTTTCCTGCATTCATTACAGCGTTTACCAAAAAAACCATGACCATCAAAATGCAGAACGTGAGGAATCGGGGAGGTTTGACGCTCAAGTATACGCCGACGGAGACTGTTTAACGTGGGAGGACTAAGAAGTTCTAGTTGGATTTTTCCCTGCTCCTGAGCTTTTTGCAGTCCGAGAGCGATCGCTTCTCGTTCATCAGAAGGTAGAGGTTTCAGTTTTATCCTCTCATCACCTGCACCAGATGAAATCAACAACACATTCAGCCGTTCGACGGGCGGTAAGTTGGGACGAGGACTGCGATAGGCAATATAGCGCGAGAAAGTGACTCCTTGATGGGCTAAAAATCCGTAATCGTTATGGAGCAACTCCCAAGGATAATCGGTCAAGCGGACATATTTGGGATCGTCTGCTGGAAACCTCAACCGAATATGCAACCAGGTGCGATCGCCTTTAGCATCTGCTACTGCTGCTTCAATCACCTGCTTGATGTTTTGACCAAGTACTTGATAGAGCCTACGTCCTATGGTAGCCAAAAATCCAGGTTTAAAAGCAGTCTTATCTTCCAGTAGAATTTGCTCGCCTATCATCCAAGCTTGCTCCAGTTCGTCAAAGTTATTCTGATTAAACCTGCTAGATTCTAATACTTTGACTATGGTGAACCGCCTGTCCCGCACATCTGGAATTTCACCGTCCAGAAAAGGCAGAACTGGTTCATGATGGACTTCTCCTGATGACCCCTCTACACTTACTTTGAAGCAATTTAGCTTTCCTTCAATTGGATAGAATCTCAGTTCCAGCAAGTTCATTTACCATTGCTCCCAACTTTATTCACCCAGGTCGTCATTCAGGTTGCTTTCCTCCTCGCCTTTAAGGAGTCCCGCTAAAGAGTTCTTCACTGCCTCTGGCATTTTATCTCTATGTAAGGTTTGATACCACTTGACCAGATGCTCCTTATCAAAGAGTGGAGACAGTTTTACTTTTATTTTCTGAACTTTTTCTCGACCAATATCCCCACCAAGTTCACCACCTACTTCACCTCCAGTTCCCAGCACATCGATCTTGATACTTCCCTTAGCACCTGCTTTGCCAGTTCGCTTGGCAGTAACTTGTAATTCTAGTTCTACAGACTCAACGAACAAAAAGGGAGCATCCTTATCCTTTCCAGGTGTCACCGAAAGCAAATCTTCCTTGACCTGTTGGATAAATTCAGTCAGCTCAATTGAGCTTTTATCTTTGTCAGACATTAGCTTTCGTACAGTTCACTTCAGCTTAGATAAATTTAGATTATTTTACTTCAGCGACCGAACAAACCCTTATAATTAGATATTTTTTACAGATTGACTCTATAAACATCTATAATGTTAGTCCATTCCAGTTTATTCTCCACATATTCCTGAATTAATGCACCTGTTTACTATTTCACTATAGTTTCAATCCTCCATCTCTTTCTCGTTGCTGCCGAGGATGCCTTTCTGTTTTATCACTTCGACTCAAACGCGACCAATCAAACGAATTCACCAAATCCTCATTCCAATCCACTGCTTTGGGTAATCTACGTACCGCATCTGGTAACTCCGATTTAACTCTTTGCGCCATCAAATTACCAGCTTCATCATTGTCATAAGCAACGATTACCTCCCTAATCTCTTTCAGAAATTCCAGAGGAATATCACCCGCGCCATCGGTAGATAAATAAATAGTCCTTCGCGATTCATTACGGTCTAATACCGCCAATGACAGGGCATCGATGGGAGATTCGACTAACACCACTCTGTCAATCGGGTCGCTCGCTTGTCCTCCCCGTTGAAAGTAAAACCAACCTTGATTTCTTCTAGTTCCCTTAGCTAACCCCTTGAATTTATTCTCCTCTCCTGCCGTCCCTCTGAGGTTAGCCCCCGTAACTTTCTCTTCGTTCATCGAGCGGCGCAGAAATACGGCATTTTGTTGGCTATCGGCATAGATTAATCCCGACTCATGGAGACTATCTACCAGACCACTGGGTAACTTTCGCCTGACAGTTAGATACTTTCTGACCGCCTGCCATTTACTCTCATCCACTGCTGGTGGAACAAATTCAGCTACGGGTTCTGTTTGGATAATTTCTCTGGCTTTGTAGGTAACAGCATCTAATGTCGCGACTTCACCAAAGCGATCGCCCAACCAAGCCACTGCCTGTTTGAAATCACATTCATTGACATGCATCACTAAATCTATCGCTCCACCACCACCATTCATCTGTTTCCAGTCGTAGAATTTATTGCCAGTGATATTAATTATGTGCTGTTCGGAACGCCATTTATGTTTGTCTTTTGGGTCCGATCTTAAACCCAATTCGTAAACTACTTCATCCAAAGGTAGTTCTCGAACTTTCCCGATCGTATCTCGATATTTGTCTTGCCAAGTTTCTATTTCCTTACTCTGTCTGGCAATTTTGTTTTCCGCTTGTCGTAACCGAGTAAGTAATTGTTTATTCTCCCGCGAGAGTGATTTTGCCGTGCGCGTGAGCTGTTCTTTCTGGGCGATCGCTCTTTGTCTGTCTGCTAGTTGGGAAGCAATTGTTGTTTTGTCTAATGCTAAATCTGGTGAGGAGTTGACGGCAGCATAATATTGCTTAATCTCGGTGTGTTTGGCTTTACTCCCTTTAATGCCCCGCTCCAATCCCAAAGGTGACATGGCTGCGGCATAACTATCTTGAAACGCGCTCAGTTTTTGCCTGCCGCCGAATAATCCCCGACAGTTTAACTTACCCCGTTCATCCAAGGGTACGAGATAGGCATG
>JAAUYH010240027.1_pt1 | contig 11341 bp, 6 predicted proteins | sample 7278061 | NCBI WGS metagenome assembly JAAUYH01 (sample SAMN14350203, study PRJNA611818) | marine sediment metagenome | isolation source: surface marine sediment (0.6m) | place: French Polynesia: Moorea | collected 2018-08 | reverse complement strand
TATTAATTATTTAAAGAGCCCCAGTATTGCTCTTAAGCTTACAAGCTGTTCGGAACGATCAAAAAAATCAGCTTGTACAATTGATTTGACTAGAAAATTAAAAACCAAGACATCCGAAGAGGTTTGCCACAGGAAAATAGTTGAAGAGATCGCTGAAAAAGATGATTTTGTGCGGGCACTAAAAGCTCGATGATTTAATCTAGAGATTCAATTAGCGATCACATCACTGAGAGAAGCGGTTACCGACAAGTGCAATGCCTGCAAATTAGTTAAGCCTCTCAATCAAACCTAGAAAATTCACAATTCTCCTATCGAACACATTAGTTACTTATAACTAACAACACGAATTATTGCTATGTAAAAACGCTTTGCAGCGTAATTTTCTCAAGGAACTCACGCTTTCCTGCAAGCTCTGCGGAAATAATTATCCTGAAATTGTTTCCCATTGTGACCACCCTATCGATATTGCGAAGCAGAAAGAGAATGCGAAATGTTTCTCAATACATTACTACAAGGTAGTCCATCTTATCCCTGCGCATCAGACAGGAGCATAGGATTTTAAAAATTTCTGACCACGGATTTTGAATCCGAGCTATCGAATACTGAAGGCAGTGAGTCATATGAATTGACTTCAATAGACTAGCAACTCTTCTAACACTTTTATTCACACTTTTTATCACCTTTATTTATTTTTCATTCTTCGCTTTTTCTTGTTTGCTTTAATTCATTTTTACTCTCAATTCTGTTCATTTCTTTTTCTTCTATTTCTGCTTCTTTCCTAGAGTGTTCTCAAATCCATAACGTAATTGTTGCAAGAATGTTACCTTGAAAGGATCCAGTCATATACGGGCTTGAATGTAGGACCTTGCGGTGGCTTGCCTAGTACTTACAAAGCCATATAACCAATCTGGTAGCGCAACTCTTTTCGCATGCCACGAGGTACTAAACGTTTAATATGATTTTTCACCTCCCTTGCCAATTTGAAAGTTCGATCGTTAGCATACGCTTCTTCTCCAGGGATAGCGTCAAAGAATTCAACCGCAAAACTAGGCTTGACTCCTACCAGAAGTGCGAAAGGCGCTACCTCATCTGGTCCTTTTCTACGCCTGTACTCATAAAGTACATTCTCAAGGGATGCATTACACTCCTTGAATTCACTCCGAGTGACTTTATGCAATGCTCTTTCTAGGTTTTCAATCACTCGCTCGACTAAACAACTACCTTGAAGGTAAGACGTCGATGTACATTGCCATTGGATGTTAAATCGACTCACAAAATCTCCTAATGCCTTGCAATCAAACTTCAAGTCATTTTAACTCGGTATTACTTCTTTGAGCATAACAGCATGATTATTTCTTTCTTGAAGAATTCATTCACGCCAAGCGAGTTAAAAAGATGCACTGGCATCGCCCACGATATCAGTCATTTGGTTACCTGTTCGACTGCTGCGATCAAATATTGATTTCCAGTAATCGTTCAAGGTAATGGTCTTTCGAAATCTATGCACCATGTAAAAAACAATCCACTAACTGGAATCATCACAGCCATCTCCTTCTGATTCGACGTTTCGTCTTCTGTCAGATATCACAGCTCTATCCAGCACTTACAGCTTGTACAAGTAATGTGCAATAGTCTTTAGGTTCGGTTCGAATTGTTGACCATCGTTGACCATCAACAATTCAACCAATATTGATAGAAAGTCGGCGCAGGCGTTATCTAGTCCCTCCCGATAACAAATTTCAGAGTCACGTTCTGCAAGTAGAGTGAACCAACGCGCGATACGCTCATTAAGATTCTCAATATTGAGAACATACTCGAGTGCTTGGCGGTCACTTCATAGCTCGAGCCTATTCGACGCCAAGTAATGACAGAACTTCTTTCAGGCAAAGATAACACTTGAAGGGTCTCTCTCGAATGCAGAATAATTTAATTTCGAGTTAGAAAATGTTTAACACGCGTAATGTATCGGATGATCTCTTCCATTGTCATATGCCTGAGAGAGTATTGCTTCAACTTCCTTGCTTGAAGCTTGAATACAAACGTCGAATGGTCTACCATAGTCCTGATATCCACGCACGGGTGCTGAATTCAGCTTCACTTTCAGTTCTTCAAATGCTATTTGCATCTCATCCAATCACACAAACCTGACCTTGTATTACGTCATCTCATTCAACGGTCTAGAAATCTTAGCGAAGCCTGGAATGAACCACTAGTAGTATGAAAGTAAATCTAAGAATGATCGAAGTTCCGTTCAAGTGGCGGGCGATATCGCGTCTCTCACCTTTCACTCATCTGAAAATCAACATAGACCCGGTTATTGCTTACAAAATGTTTTAGGAATTCTACACTCGGCTGCAGGAAGGAATATTTCTTGATCATCATCTTTAACCCATTATCCTTCAAGATTCAAATACATTTTCGAAATGGATCGCATCTTCTCCCGTATTTTTCAAAAATAGAACCACACCATCGGCGTAGAATCGCTCGTGCTCGAAATTCAATCGTATCACTTCCATCATAATTTAGAATGTTGCTTGCGAATTCATTAGCCCGAAGAGCATCATCTCAAACTGGAACGTTACATATCTGCATATAAATGCTGCTTTCTCCTTACAAGTTTCGTTCATTTTGATCTTCCAATAACCATAAAAAGGTCTATTTTGGTGAATAAAGAACTATCTGTCATGTCGTTTAGGATTTCATCGACTATAGGCGAGGCTAACAGTCAGTATGCAAGACAGAATTCAGCTTCCAATGATCAACAAAAAAACTAAGGGATCCATCTTTCTTGGTCGGGATAACAACTGCTGATTCCAAAGATGATTCTACAGGTGTGATGATACCAGCAGATAACACTGGGTCGATCTCCTTGAGAACTATCTCGTCGTGTGATGGTGAAATTCTTCTTGCCTTCTTATATATGGCATTCCTAGACGTCAACTCAAAGCAATTCCTGACCCACACCGTTGGTGGTCTGACATCTTCAAACGAGTCAGCGATAACTTCAGGGTCATTCTTGATTATCTTCCTGACTCCATACGCGTCCCTAGCGTTCAGATGCGAGTGATTTTCATCATGAACTGATCTTCGTCGTCCCTCTGTGGCTCCTTCCCATGTTCATCCATCCTGAGCTTCTTCAGCTGTGTCTTTGACCAACGTACAGCGTTCGAAGTAGAATTCGAACACTACACCACTTAGGTAAGCCACAATATTCTTAGCTTTCTCACTTTCAGGAATACTCTTAGTCATAACATTCTCATAGAGATAGAAGAACTTGCGGGAGTCTTCGGTACTCTAGAATGTAATCAGCTTACTGTTAGTATGCATCACAACTCCCATCTGGATCAACAATACAGTATTCGTTTTTCACGGAAGGTCAAAAAAATTCAGTAAACAGACGGCTGAAAGTTTACTCGGTATAAATGAACTATTCCCTGCAACTCCTACAAGATTTTCTGCTTTTGAATTCCAATCTAAAAAATATTGAGCCCGCGTTAGCGATAGTTCAAGCTTCATAGCCACAGAATGATGTTCCATTGATCAATTCACAAAGATATTATTTCTTTTTATGCTTACCATGCGTAAATTTCCATTCTACCATTTTTCGAAGTCAAAAGCTCAACTTTACAGCAATAATGTGCTAGGAACCTCCACTGGAGTGATTAAAAGCGACTAAATCCTTAGGGAGAGAGTAAATGTCAACCGAGTCGATCAAACACGGTCGCTATGTGCAACAGAATTGACAATAACTAGGTATTTGTGGGAGAGCCGCCTTTGTAGCGTAAGTGCACAAGCATTATAGGTCCCGTCAAGCGGTTCCACACGCGCCCAAGGCTGACTAGCGGCGAGGCTAAAATTCATTTATGAGTATCTGAGTCAACAATGATCATTTCAGAGAAATTTGAACAACAACCAAATAGCAGGTAAAGGTGTCGAAATGGCAAAAGCAGAGTAAGAAGCGAGTTCCACTTGCTGTTATGAGTCGCAGATGCAATTCCCAAGCACACAACTCCAAGCATGCTGCATGCCGAAAGTATCACTTTAAGAGGCTCTCCTTACACCGTGTTCCGGTCTCTTTCCCTTCTCTACCCTACAGTTCTCCAAACAATTATGCTTATTAATATTTATGCTTCAACTATTCACCGTTCGTGGACAATTTCAGAATATCTCCAGTAATAGTTTCGTGGTCACAAAGAATTTGGCGGCATGCCAGTGGTGAGAACGACAATTTGACTGAATCCAGAATAAAAGAATCTTAGTGGATGGCCTATGTAATGAATCAGTTCTTCCACAGAGTACGTCCGTGTTAGTTTGAACTAGTTCCAGGAAGAGGTATCTGCTTTCAGCTTCCCATTCAACTATACCCACAGGATTGATGCCTCCATCTGTGCCTTGCACATGCTTCTATTGATAGGCATAGTATGTATTTCTTAGCTACTGAAGATGCTTCGAATGACGAGCAACAGCGTTATAGTGCCCGTGACTTTTATACGCTAGGCTTACTCTAAACTCTGTCTTTTGTTTTCTTCGTCTCAATCGTCCGAGATACGTAGAAGGATGAATGCTGCTCCTTCGACAGAAAATGAATACCAAAGACGTGAGCCGGAAAGCCACAGCTTGCGTTACTGCAGAAAAAGGTCTCAGATCCGGTGAAATGAATGGAGAGATTGCCCCTGGTGGCTTAAAGTGTTTTGCGTTACAGCACCGATAGATATTAGGATCTTGCTTCATCCTACACTGTGATCCATAATGGCCCTTCTTGCGACACTTTTTACACACTTTTGCCGTTTGCTTGTTCAGTTAGATCGGCTGCTACATCGTCATCCAGTGAATGCTTTCGAATTTCTTGCATTACTCGTCGATCTCGTTCTCCTTCGGATCTTTAGTGAAATTTTCACCAGATGGATCGTGAGATATCACTCCTTCCACTATGTTGATATTCTCAGTATATTCAAAGCAAGCCTTTTTAATACTTTTAATATTCTTCGTTCGTCTGAACAAAGCAAATTTCTTAAAAATTTAATCAGTCTTTATTGCATCTCCAAGTTGCTCAAGCTTGATATTGTCGCCACTATAGCCTGACTGTAGACATTTTCAGCTCTTGGTATGAAGGCTGAAACACTCCTTACTTAGAATAGGAAGATGAGAAGATCCTTCTATATTTCAGACTCGGTCTTCTGCTTCAAGAACTTCTCGATGGTCACTTTCTTCATTGCCTTGCAATCTTTAGCTTCTTCAGTAAAATCGTTGGCATACGTAAAAGGATCTGAAAAGAAGTTGAATAAATCACAATCTTTTCACAACTATTACTATCGGGAAGACTCTAAGTCAAAACATTTTCGTAGAAATAGGAAAATTTTCAGGCATTTTCGGTACTCTTGAATTCAGCCAGGTCACTGGAATTATTCATCGTAGCTTCCATCGTGATCACTAATGAAGTACTTATTTTTGACAGATCAAGTAAAAAGCTTCTGCAAACAATGGTTGTTGATTAGCTGAGAACGAGGCTAACGCTTGCCTCGGCTTTTCTTTATCTCGTCAAAGTCTCCAACTGACGATTTTAGTTATCAAGTCTTTTCGACCTTATAATTATTTGCTTGAAGCGAGTCGACACGAATATTAATTTCGGTATTATGTCTATATGATCTCCATTTTTATGTTTCTGAAATTGAAAAAAATTCTAACAGTTTTTCTTTAACATAGTGATATGTTCCAGTGGCTGTTAGATTTTACACAAATAACCTTGATAACAATCTATTTAAAATCTTCAACTGAAGATATCTTCATCATACTTTATTGATTGTATCGAAAAAATCTCGCTACATCATTGAATATTACCATTATGTTCTACAGTATTGCTACTGATAACAGACTGTTATGTGACTTTGATACGAATTTATCATGTATCATACATTCGAGCTGAAATCAAAATAGTTAACCTCCTATATCCAGCAGCATGCACTCAATTGTATGGGAATAGTAAAAGAGTTACAAAATAATTTTTTACTTACGATACATTAGAATCTGAAGTTTTTGTTTCCAGATGTCGTACTGGAGAAAAATCGTAGCGGATCTATTCATCAAAATTTGCTGTCTCATGAACACCCCGCATACATTGAAGCCGCATAGTACGGCAAGGATTCAATTCAAGGGCTAATAGAAAAGTTTATCTTTTCTGAAAATTCTGAGAATTCATTAGGTTGGATAGAATGTACCATGGACAGTTTTTCTTTTCGCTTCGTTGAAATGAAAGAAATAAACAAATCTCAAGCATAATCCCTCAAAAATCCATAAATTTATGGAATATCTTACTTTGCTCACTGAACGATGAATTATTTGTTTGCCCTATTTTCGTTTGTATACATATTCTGTCGAGTTGCTGACGTATCCAGGAAGGTATGCATGAGAATTTATTTGGGTCGCTTGTGCTGTGCCACATTTATCTAGAGTAAACTTTTAGTTCTTGCTTAGAACCTTATCGCAAAATATAGCCGGGTTGAGTCCTTTGCTGGAGTTGTGAATAGATTATGAACGCTAGGAAGAATGGCATTTACTCGAGAGTGTATATCAATTTGTCAATAGATACCTGTAACCTGCGTGAAATCTGGATGAGATCATGTACATAAGAATTGTAGTAAGTCGTTCATGGTATTCCCTTACTCTAGTTCTGAACAGCACCGAACCAAGTTGGACAGTAGTGTAGGGAAGAAACAAATCAATTGGGGCATACAAACCGGTCAAAAATGCCGGGCCAATGAGAGAGAAAGGATCCGCGCGATTTTGGAGATCGCTGCAGCTGGTCACTTGTCGCAAATGTGATGCATCCAAAAGTTAGCTGCGCGTAGCCGCACCGGTAATCGAAATGCCACAATACACCCTCGACCTGATAGAGCGAGACAGCGCGCTTCTACACTACAATGATGCAGACTTTCGTGATTTGCGCGTTCGGCGTGTGCTGGTGGTGGATGTGATGGCACGAGTGGCGCTACTGACTACGCCACAGCGCGTGCTGTCAGCGTGGCGTGCGCGAGAAGCAGGCGAGCAGACACCGTACCTAGCACTGAGTGGCCCACAAATGCTGATAAATGACGACGCATTCGAACGATACAAGGTGTTGCTCGCAGCAGCTCGTGGTGCGGCTCAGTTTGACGCCGGAGAGATGGAATTAAGGGCGTTGCACTTGGAGCGCGATAACCAGGGGCGTGTGTGCGCGGCCGGTGACGCACGCCAATCCGTGCGCATTACGCCCTCTGCGCCTGTGTCGTGGTGTAAAATGTTCGCACAAAATTTGAGTCATGCTGCATCGGACACTGCGTACATCGTCGATTCACTCGGGTACGCACGTGCTACGGATACACAAGATTTTGCATTGCTCATCAAGGAGTGCGAGTTGGATGTTGCGCTTGGGTCCTGCACGTATGTTAACGTGGACAACCATGCAGAGGGGGAATTGGCTCAATTTAGGAATGGATACGGCGCAAAGTGGTGTGGTGAAGGCGTGCCTGTTCAGCTTGAAAACCCGTTGTACTCGCCTCATCACAAACCGTCACAAGAAATCGATATGGACCGCATCTGGGTCATTGCCGCTTAGGTTGAATGTGAGGGAGTAGGCGATTCTACTTGAGATGTGGGGAAATGGAATTTGGTTCACGGTCAATTGCTCCCGCGTTCGTCGAAAGTTTTACAAACAAGTTGCTCTTACGCGTTTTGTTTCTTGCTTTTGCACTCGTCGTTATGCCGTACTATGTTCCTTGGCATACAATTGTTTCCCACTCATTCAAACCAGCACATCCAGGGCTGTTCCCATGAAAAGTACTGAGATGGACCACGTGCGTCACATTTTATGAATCATTGTTCTGCGCGTCGTTCATGTCCGTCCCTGTTTCTTCGTTCGTCTCATGCTTATTTGCTGCAATGACTTCCTTAAGTATCGCTTGAATATCATGCGACAGCGTTTCTACATCATGGCCGTATGCAGATGCTATAACACTGCGGATGGTGTCACCGTCGACACGAGGATTATTGAGAAACATGGGATTAGTCATCAAAGTTGCCAGACGCACTTTCAGCACTTCTTCCTCACTGATATCAGCCAGTTCAGGTGTCGTATTTGTAGTGATAACCTCTGGTACGATGTCCGCGATGCCCTGTGCCCCGAGGGTCACCGTGTTTGCTACGAGGTCCACAAGTGATTGGACGTCGAACGATAGAAACAGCTCGGTGCCTGCGTCTACGATTCCCGTCGCAAGTGAACCGGCCAGGGGGATCAAGCTAGTACCGAGCTTAACCAGCATTGCCCACCGACGCACACGCGCGTCACGCTCCATCTGTACAGTCACATTGTGCATCGACTCACGCAAATTCGACACATCCGTGGATATCTGGCGCACTCGCTCTTCAAGTGTGAGCACTCGGTTCTGTACTGACTCCAAGATCTCAGCCTGTACCGTACGCATCTGCTCCAGTTCATTCTGGACATAATCGTACGTCATATTATCACCCATTATTGAGCGTACGTCACCCTCTGCTAACACGCCGAGTGCACGCGCGTCATGAAGAAGTGCATAGCCAAACTCTCGCTCCCGTTCATTCGTCAGCAGCGGTACCAAGCGATGATACACCTTCAAGTAGAGAAAGTCGTTCCGTCTGCACGTATCGTTTCCAAATAGTGACGTTAGTTCTTTGGATGAACGAATACATGTCTTCACCAACATGTGTACCATGACCATGTCTGCCAGAGACGTGAGAGCACCTCGATTGTGGTCGAAGATAATGGCGTTCTTCAGCGCGGCTGCTTGTATTAGCGAACCATAATTCATGAAGTCGATGTACATTTGAACCGCCGCGGACTGCACGGATACATGACTATAGGATTCTTCATCCCCAGGCAGGTCAATGTGTGCGAGTTCTTGCGGTACCCGTTCGAGTTCCCAGAAAAGCACCGACTTGTCATTTCCACCAGAAACTAGGCGTGTTCCGTCGCCATTCAAATGCACACTGTTCACACGCGTTTTCTGGTCGTGGCCCACCAGTGGTGTGATAGCAGAGTTGTTAGAGGTAGGCCAAACATGCAGAGAACCGTGTTGGCCTGACACCGCACAACGTGACCCGTTCTTGGCGATTGCACATCCACTGAGCGCGGAACCCGAAAGATTCACGGTGTAAATGCGGTCTCGCATGCGCGCATCCAACAGGGCTGCAGAATTATCGGCCCCGACCGTCAAGTAAGTGCGCCAGTAAAAGTCGACACTGGCATCGAGGATAGAGCGACGTCTGTACGGAGCAAATACAAATATGGGGTCGCGTTGTCGCAAGTCCCACTCACACAATGCTCCGTCCCAGCTGCTCGTGAAGACGCGAAGACCAGTGACGTCGATTTCGCACGAAGATACGACGTCAACGTGGTGCGCGAGCTCGCGACGCTTCACTTGTCGGACAGTGTCGCAAACAAACACAGCGCCGTCACTGGCAGAAGAGACCAGGGTGTCTCCGCCGTGTGTAAGAGTAAGCGAACTGACTGGACGCGTGTGTGTCAAATTCCAAGTGCCTTGTCCTGTTTTTGCGTCCCATACTGCAACATTGCCGTTATAGTCACCGGAAGCTGCGTAAACACCATCCGAACTTAGCGCTATCGCTCGAACGGAGCTGTCATGCGAAGGGTGCGACGACCTCAGGCCGACGTTTTTCTGCCACGCAAACACACTTGCGGTAGTGTCGTACGTGCTATCGTTACTGAGTGGTGACTCTTTCGCAACCGCGGCAAAACATCCGTCCGGTGTGAGAGCGACCTGGTTAACTGATGAAGACAATTGAATCGTCGTCGGCTGACCAATCTGCTCCCGAGATTCTTCTTCAGGTTTCGTAGCAGTTATTGACAACTCTTCAGCCTCATCGTTAGCGTTGGATGAACGACGACGACGACTCAAAGTTAAGTTCCTGAATCTCTCCCGGAACTTCATTGCAGGCCAATCTCGTACAGAATGCGGCGCTTGCTAAGTGTCGGAGCAAGGCGTTGCCGTAAGAACGATTGTAAGTTGCATTATACGGCAGTCATCCGAATTTGCTTTCATTGCTGGAATAACTAGGGTCTGCATCCTGTTCGTTGGTTGAATACATCAAATTGATATGTTGGGGACCATAAAAAGTAAAGAAATACATCCGTACATTACATAGCAATGTCATAAATATCTATCTGTAAAATGCAACAAGGTACAGCGTGGCAGTCAGCACATCCTCAGTGCACGAAAATTCATACAACATAGCAGAGATGGTTGTTGATTCTGTCGCAGACCAAAGTATCCAACACTATCAAATCCACAACTTGAACAGAATTGTTTCGCATTCTGTCGGCAAACTCGCATTTGGTGAACGATGCCTTTCTTGCAACAGTTGTTCGGCAGACGTGCGCGTGTGCGTCAAGGAAAGAAGGATGGTAAACCGCGCTCAGCTACCAACCACACTCAGCCGAATGGAAAAGCGGAACAGACGAACGATGAAAGGTTCATGAACGTTTCGGAGCGTGGAAAGCTGGCTGCTAGTAAGTTTCCTGAAGCGCCCCCACTTGACGTACCCCCGGCTGTAAAAATCCGCGAAGAAAAGTACAACCATGCGTGCATGGAGCACGGCTGGGTTGAGTTTGACCTGGGCCGCAAGCTTGACAAGGGCGATACTGGTGCGATGTTTGGCGACGATTTTTGCCTCGTTCACGGTATTACTCGAGTGTTTGTTCTAGATCCAGACAATCATGTTGTGGCGCTTGTTTCACCTCTTCGATACATGATGTATCAAGCCTATCGCATGTACTCTGTGAACCCGCCGAACGGCAATATTTTCACTTTTGCCAATCGTGCTGCTGCGCCGCGCTGGGCCATGCGTGCTGCGGCCAACCAGATACTTGCTGGTCAAAATTGTGGCATGCAACGGCAAGGTACTCATTTTACTCTCACTGGGGTTGAGTTGAACAAATCAGGTAAAAATACAACTGAGCAACAGGTTTTCGAACGTGTTCCCTACACTTCTATTTCTTGGGCAGTCATGGACAAGTGCCTTGAGCAAGCGCGCTCGCATTTTGTGTCATATGTAGTGGCTGATACCAGGCTTAGTGTGGAACATGATACAGCTAAATGTCTACCTTTGTGTGTACGAGAAGACGAGTCAGACTTGATTATGGCGGATCTAGTTGAAAACATCGTAGATCAAGATCAACGCTATACTGGAATACCAGGTTACTCTAAGGACACTCTTGCGTTCCAGTTTCGTGGTGGCTGGTACGCTCCTAAGACTGAAAACGGTTTAACCCGCATTCAACGTGCGGCTGTACAATACAAAGACGGTACTTGGG
>JAAUYH010026309.1_pt1 | contig 11343 bp, 11 predicted proteins | sample 7278061 | NCBI WGS metagenome assembly JAAUYH01 (sample SAMN14350203, study PRJNA611818) | marine sediment metagenome | isolation source: surface marine sediment (0.6m) | place: French Polynesia: Moorea | collected 2018-08 | reverse complement strand
GGTAGAGCAGATAAAGCTTTTGGCTCCAAATCAAGAGAGGGTTTATGGGGTAAATAGGTGTAAGCAATCAATCCCGCTATCAAGTTGACCAAAAAATTCCAAACGCTTCTATGCCTTGAATGTTCAATTTGAAGAATATTTTTTAGTTGATCATTAACAGTCTCGATTAAGGCTCTTTTCCGCAAAAGAATTTTGTCGATGAGCTTGACTAGCTTTTGTTTCATCTTCTTCTTATATCGGGTAATCAGCTTAAGTTGTTGCTCATAAAGCTTCTCAAATAAGTCCTGAGAAATATAACCACGATCAGGCGAAGCCTGGCACTGCGTGATCACCAAATAACTTACCAAAAATGCCTTCAGCCATCTCTGGGACTGGCTTACGGTCATCAACATTACCTGGTGTAAGTTTAAAGGCTAGCAATTCTCCTCGGTCATTGATAATCAAATGAAGCTTGAATCCATAGTGCCAACCCATAGAATTTTTGCCCCAACCAGCAATATGCTTAAAGATCTTATGAGATCTGCTACGACAAGGATGACAGACTTCTATGGGGGTTGAATCAATGAAGCTAATACCAGTTACTTCTCCTTTACAAGTGTTCAGAAAACAACACAAGAGCATTAAACACCAAGGCATGAGCTCAACAAAGCGATTATAGCTGACTAAATTAGGAAAGGCTTTTTTCCAGTGAGTCAGAACGAGTCTGGTATAAAATCCCTTAAAAGTCCGAAAGCCTGAGCCGTGAAAGGCAATGACAATGGTCATTACTTCACTGAGTGACATTCGAGAATTACAGCGTTTCTCATTGGGCATAGAAGGGAGTTGTTTTTGCTGCTGCCATAGTTTCGACCATTGGAGACAAAAGTCATCTACATCGCAGAAGATTTTTGTGATATCTAATCTTGATGCCATAATATAATCAGCTGAGATACTCGGTATTATTGGTTATTCTGAGTTTACCTCAGCCTTTCCTTTCTCCCTAATTTTTGTCGAACTGACGTTACACAAGCCCCCATCATTAGTCACAAAGAATTCCGCACCGTTGTGCATTGCTGTAGCAATTTGAATTGCATCTGGTGTTTTGAGATTGTTTGTGGCTCGAAGTTGGGCTGCAAGTTCAGCAATAGCAGGAGATACAGAACAAGCTGTTAGATATTCTTGATTTAAAAGAATCTCTTGATATTGTTGGGCTAATTCATTATGACCATTTCTTAATGGATGTACCAATACTTCTGTTAAGGTTAATGTCGATGTAACAACTTGAAATTCACCTCGATCCATTGCTCTAAAAAAATCGCCCATAGAACCAGCTGAAATCCTCGGTATTATTGCTTCTATTAAGAGTCTACATCTCAGCCTTTCTTTTACTCTAATTTTTTGTCGAACTGACGTTGGCCAAAACTGAGGACATTCCGAAGCAATACCAGAAACAGTAATGCCCCAATTGTCATTTTTATCCTTGATACTTAATCTTTTAGTCCAACTCTCGTCTACCTTCTAGTGCTCTAGCTAAAGTAACCTCATCGGCATATTCTAAATCTCCACCCATCGGCAAACCAAAAGCAATTCGAGTAACTTTGGTAAATGGTTTGAGCAATTGACCAATATATAGAGTTGTAGTTTCCCCTTCCACACTAGGAGAAATGGCAATAATGATCTCGTTGATCTTTTCCTGAGTAACTCTTCTAACTAAACTATCAATATTCAACTGTTCAGGGCCAATCCCTTCCATAGGAGAAATTGTCCCACCTAACACATGGTATAGACCACGATATTCGCGCGTTTTTTCTAAGGCAATGACATCGCGAGAATCTGATACGATACAGATCGTATTGCGATCGCGATTTGGGTTACTGCAAATTGAACATACTGGTTCGGCTGACAGATGAAAACAAACCTTACATAGTCCAACTTGTTTCTTGGCATCAAGTATGGCCTGGGCGAGAGCTTCTACTTCTTTTTCTGAACGTTTAATCAAATGTAGAGCAAGCCTTTGAGCAGTTTTAGGCCCTACTCCAGGTAACAGTTGTAATTGTTCTACCAATCGGGCTAGGGGAGGAGTATAAATGGTTTTTCTATCCTTTAGAGTGAGTTGACCCCGCCTATTTTATCAAGATTATTGAATTAGGGGTTTGGTTTGAGGTGTAATACCCCAAACTCCTTAAACCTAAAACCTTCGGGGCGAAGCTCTAAAATTTTATTTTCAATCGCTACAAAAAAAGTTATGATGATAAATCGTGAGTTTTTAACAAAGCTATGAATGCTGAAGCGATTATACGTTCTATAGAGGCGGATTACCTCAAGTCGGATTTGCCTCAGATTTACGTTGGAGACAGCGTAGAAGTCGGAGTCAAAATCAAAGAGGGCAATAAGGAAAGGGTTCAACCCTATAAAGGTACTGTTATTGCCATGCGCAATGGCGGTATTAACGAAACTATTACCGTGAGAAAAACTTTCCAAGGGGTAGGGGTAGAAAGAGTATTTTTACTACACTCACCTTTAGTGGCTTACGTTAAAGTCGAGCGTCGTGGCCGAGTACGCCGTGCTAAATTATACTATTTGCGCGATCGTGTTGGGAAAGCAACTCGTATTAAACAACGTTTTGACCGTCCTCTTTAAAAATAAGCAATCAAGCATTTTGCTTTGTTGCTGAGATAAAGATCACAAGATGCGGTATGATAAGGGTGAGTTTAATAATGTACTAATGCGTCCTTAGTTCAGTTGGTAGAACGTCGGTCTCCAAAACCGGATGTCGAGGGTTCAAGTCCTTCAGGGCGCGTCTCCCCTATAAAAGCTCCATTTTTGCATTAGGTTTTATCTGGCGCGAACACAATCATAATGTCAAGACTGTATCTAAGACCTCTTATAATTAAAAGCAAGTTATCAGAGCAATTTATTGTAGTTAGTCTGTTTTTAGTAAAAAAAGTAAAGCGAGCAATCATAATTTAACTGTAAGGTATCGATAAGAAATCTTAATTTGCATCTATTTGGGGGTAGAGAATCTTGACACAAAAAAATGCCAAAAAAAGTAAATCAGTGACCAAGAAAAAAGAATTATCAGAACAAAACAGTACTGATAAAAAAACTAATTTCTCTCGGTTTTTTGGTGAAACTAAAGAAGAATTAGGAAAAGTAGCCTGGCCTTCACGCCAACAACTACTGAGTGAATCTACTGCTGTCCTACTGATGGTAATTTTGGTCGCTACAGTAATTTATTTAGTAGATAATTTCTTCGCTTGGGGTTCAGGAAAGGTATTTTAAATGGATAATACTACCGATATACCAGAAGATAATCAGCAAAAGAAAGTAACTGTAGGTCGTCCCCGATGGTACGCAGTGCAAGTAGCTTCTGGCTGTGAGAAAAGGGTAAAGACTAATCTAGAACAGCGCATTCATACCCTAGATGTGGCAGATCGAGTTCTTCAGGTTCAAATACCCCAATCCCAAACCGTCAAAATTCGCAAAGATGGCTCTCGTCTACATGGTCAAGAGAAAGTCTTCCCTGGTTATGTCTTGGTACAGATGATCATGGATGATGATGCTTGGCAAGCTGTCAAAAACACGCCCCACGTGATTAATTTCGTCGGAGCGGAACAGAAACGCAACTATGGTAGAGGGAGAGGTCATGTTAAACCTTTACCTCTCTCACCTAGTGAAGTCGAGCGCATCTTCAAACAAGTAGAAGGACAAGAGCCTGTTGTTGAAGTCGATATGGCAATAGGGGACAAAATTATGGTTCTTTCTGGGCCATTCAAAGACTTTAGTGGAGAAGTAATCGAAGTTAGTCCAGAAAGAAGTAAGCTCAAAGCTTTATTATCTATTTTTGGACGAGATACTCCAGTAGAATTGGAATTTAACCAAATTGAGAAACAAAACTAAACTATGGCAAGAAAAGTTGTAGCCCTTATTAAACTGGCTTTGCCTGCGGGCAAAGCCAATCCTGCACCTCCTGTGGGCCCAGCATTAGGTCAACATGGGGTGAATATTATGGCGTTTTGTAAAGAATACAACGCCAAAACTGCTGATAAAGCAGGACTAGTAATTCCTGTTGAAATTTCTGTGTTTGAAGATAGAAGTTTTACTTTTATTTTGAAAACGCCTCCAGCATCAGTTTTGATCAAAAAGGCAGCAGGAATTGACAAGGGTGCCAGTGAACCCAATAAACAAACAATAGCTAGTATTACCTCAGCTCAACTTAAAGAAATCGCTGAAACCAAAATGCCTGACCTCAATGCCAACGACATTGAAGCCGCAATGAAAATTGTTGCTGGGACAGCCAAAAATATGGGAGTCGCGATCTCAGACTAACTTAAGTCATAACGAATAAATAACAAATAAGAAGTATGGGGAGAAGCAGCAACGCTTCGTTAATTACCCAAGGAGATACCTAAAAATGCCCAAAAAAAACAAAATCTCTCGCCGGATGAAGGAGTTGTTAGCCAAAGTAGAAGACAAGGCTTATGAACCTCTAGCAGCGGTGAATCTACTCAAAGAGACTGCCACTGCTAAATTTGATGAAACGGCAGAGGTCCATATCAAATTAGGAATTGATCCTAAATACACCGATCAACAGCTTAGAACTACTGTTAGCTTACCCAAGGGAACTGGTCAAACCGTCAGAGTTGCTGTCATTGCTCGCGGAGAGAAAGTCAAAGTAGCAGAGGAAGCAGGAGCAGATATTGCTGGCTCCGAAGAGTTAATTGAAGATATCCAAAAAGGCATGATGGATTTTGATGTCTTGATTGCGACTCCTGATATGATGCCTAAAGTAGCTCGTTTAGGTCGTATTTTGGGGCCTAAAGGTTTAATGCCATCTCCTAAAGGCGGAACTGTTACCGACGATTTGGCTACAGGAATCGCTGACTTTAAGGGTGGTAAGCTGGAATTCCGTGCTGATAAAACAGGAATTGTTCACGTCAAATTCGGCAAAGCATCTTTTAACCCTCAAGATTTACTAATTAATCTTAAAGCATTACAGGAAACTGTAGATCGCAATCGTCCATCTGGAGCAAAAGGTCGCTATTGGCGCAGTGTTTACGTATCTTCTTCGATGGGACCTGCCATTGAAGTAGACATCAATGCCCTCAGAGATTTACAATTAGCAGAAGAAGCCTAAAAAGATTGTGAATGTTTTATTCTAAATTATCACTAGGCTAACAGTTAAATATTCTTAGTTTAAGTGACTGATACCGAAGACAGCAGGTGCTAAATGCTTAATTTCCTGCCGAGGTTAGTGTCGATTGAGTTTTAGAACTTTATTTCCTGACGATGCAAGGAGAAGGAAATAAGGACTATCAAGACATGACCTCTGGCAACTAGCTGGAGGTCTTATTTTATGGCGATCAGAGAGACCCCGTCGTTTTACGACGGACGGGGCGTACGAGTTCCGCCGTGCGACGACGGAATCAGCCCCTCGGCTTCCTCTGACTTCGTCAAATTAGCTTTCAAACTAAGTTTGTTGTCGTTTGAGAAATTCGCCCAAAAACTTAAACAGCAAGAGATATAACCCCCATGCTACTACAACTACTGCTAACATAGAGAGCCGCCATGATAAAGAAGCTTTACGCCCAAATACAATACCTCGATACTCCTTCCTTTCTGAGGGAGTTCTTGAACCATCAGGAGATTTAACTGTTACAAAAACAGAGTGTGCTTTTCCTCTTTCGGAATCGGGTTCAGGATAGATAATGTGATATTCTTCCCCTGCATTCAGAAAATCGATAAAATCCTGAGCAACTTTTTCCGCATTACCAGAAAACTGAGAGATCCCATTGGTTAGATTAGCAATATCAGTAAGTGCTTGTTTATCTACAGAACCGTCATCTTTTCCGTATCCTAGAGTGTGGATAGTAATACTTTGGTTTCCTTGAAGTTCGGATTCTAAGGTGTCAAAGTCTATATCATCCTCATATTCTGTATCCTTACCATCTGATAGAAGAATAATTGATAATCGTGGCTGAAGAGGAGGAGGTTGAAATCTTTGAGGTTGGGGATTGAATCTTTCATCTTCTCGATTGTTAAAAAATTGCACTGCTTTAACTAAAGGCTGATAAATATCAGTAGAACCACAAAGTTGATTGATACCTCCAAGTTCTTTTACTTCTTCTAGTTCTTGAATACGAGTTTTCAGGGTTTCTGGGCTGTAAAAATCATTCAGTAAACTTGGAGTAACAATATGACCTTTATAATCTTGGAGACGACGATCTTTAGCGCTAGTACATCCTGATCCAGTAGTAGCAAAAGGAACTATTGCCATATTGGTCTCCCCTTTTCTGGTAGCTGCAACTTCAGCAAATTGACTAATAGCTTGGGTTGCGCCGAAGAGTTTTATTTTTCCACTTTGATCGTCATCTTTCATACTTCCACTATAATCCAAGAGAAAAATTACCCAAGCAGGCGGTGGTATAGTTTGTTCAGGTTTTTGTAATTGGAAATTGTCAATCAATTTTTCATCAACAAAAATTTGAAAGTCTTTTTTCGGGATGTCAATACGAGGGTGTTTTCCCTCCGTAACTCTTACTCTTAACTTAATTTGTTCGTTTTCTTGGTCATCTACTTTTGGCTCAGCAATAATTTCTGGCTCACGTACTTGTCCCCAAGAATGAGTAATCAAACAAGCAACAATAGCAATAGATAAACTAAGCTTGTGGATCGAGGAAGCGATTATAGTAAACAAAGCGGTAGATTTTCTCTTCATAAGGAGCCTCTTTACTGGGAGAGTAAAAACTAATAATCGAGTTATGTTTTAAGGAAATAGCACGTTTGCTAGTTAATCTATGACCATTGACCGCAATATCACGAAACGTTTTAGGATTAGGTTTAAGAAAAGCCTCGCGACGATTTATCTCAATAAATGCAACATGTACTGGTAATCCAGGAATGGAAATATCAGCCTTCTCATTTTTTTCTGAACCAATGATAATTTTGCCTGTTCCTGGTAATTGAATAGATAAACCTTCTTCAATTTCATCTTCTTCGCTGTCATGCACAAATTTTAGATAAGGCGTCTTGATAGAGGGGTAAGATTCTATTATTCTAGTTTGAGAAGGATCTTTATCAACATAGTTTTCTCCCTTATACTCAAATCCTGCACCTGCTCTGAGTGCAGCACTATAACTGGGAGAATTAGTAAAGTTAAAAGTTAAACCAAGCATTAAACCCAAAAGAGAAAAACCAATAATATCTTCAGCAATACGGAAGTTCGGATTGTTTGTATCTACTAAACTAGGGAGCAATTCAAACAAAATTGCTGACACCAAACTAGCCATAATAGCACCAGTAATGCTGGTAGATAATCTCTGGCGAAAGCGTTTCTTATTACCTGATGCTTCGCTTTGCCACCACCAAGTAAATCCTTCGGCAACGCCTACTGTAATTCCTATTAAAAGCCATCCTATAATTCTGACAATTTTAGTAGGAATTTTCAATAGAGGTAAAAAGAGAATTTGTGCTATTCCCCGAGCAATCAACCCTAGTATTAATCCCAATCCTAAAGCAATTAATAAAGGAATTTTTGCTTTACGCCAACATAAGCTGAGTCTGCTAGGGTTACTAATAAAAATTTCATTCAGCACCATCCCTATTGCTAAGGAAGTAGCAATACAAGGAAAAACTACTATTTCCCGCATTTGGTTGAGAAAGCTTAAATTGATATCAGTAATAATAAATTGACTGATATTCCATCCCACAAGCGCTGAAGTTATTCCTGATAGTATGTATAACCAGAATCTTATTATTTGCATTAGTTTGTTTGAGTTTACAATTTGCGGAACATAAATGATTCATAAATCCTAATAATTTAAATTGTCTCCTGTGTTATTACCTTTATTTTGTTAATTAATTCTTCGTTCTTGATTAATTCTGCTTTGAATTTTGCCCCAGTTTCTTTATTATTATTAGAAATGATTCCATCAGTAGTCAGACCAGATCTTGATTGATAATCGTATATAGCTTTAATCCATTGCAACTGATTTTTAAAATCATCAAGATTATCTAAATTTATTGTTTTTTCTAGTTTATCTAACTTGATACTCTTTACTTTATCTAAATTTATTTTATCTATATCAACTAATTCAGAATTAGGATCCGTTGAAATAATTTCTTTAACTGTATTATGTATTGCTTTCTTGATATCTTCTTCCTGTTTTGGAGCTAGTTTACCATTCTTGCTTATATTTAACTTGTTTAATAAATCCTTATAACTTTGAATTTCGATAGCCTTGATATTATTGCGAGTATTTTCAAAAGATGCTTTTACAGATTCTAAAGATTTATTTTTATTAGTAAAATCTTGTGCGAGCTTTCTTGTGAGTTTTATTGTATCTAAATATGTATTTAAATGTTGTGTAGTTTTTGTTGCTACTGCTGAAACCAAATCAGATTTTATACAACTGTTAGCACTTAGGAAATTTTGGTCATCATTATTGATTGAACTTATCTGGTATTTTTCTGACTTTATACAATAAACAAAAAATCTCTCTGCCCATTCTTTTAAATATTCCGAGTTTTTATCTTGAAGATTTTGTTTTTTTTCCTGAATAAATTTATCGTATTCTTGTGTAATATTATCAATTTCTTTTAGTTGCTTTAAAATGCTATACTGAAGAGGATTTCCGGAATAGTCTTTGGGAATAATGAATTGTTTTAATATTGTAAGAAACCATCTATCTATAATAGATTTATCCAATTGCTGTTTTTCAAGACTCTTTTCCATTTCATTAATTTTATTTTCCACTTGTTGGACAAGCTCTTTCAGGATAGGAACTGTAATTTTTTTGTATCTTTCTTGTTCTGGTTCTAAAATACCAGATATCTTACTTGAAAGATAATCAATGGTTTCCTCTTCGATTTGACCATCAGCTTTTTTTTGATTATTTTTCGTATTGTTTACTATATTCTCTTCATATGCTAAAAAATTATTTACTAATTCTTCACGACAGTCCTCTCCTATGTCATCATGCTTCATAAATCGAAGAATTTGAATTTCCTCATTTTGTTTATCCTTAATTAGACAATTATTTTTGAATTCATTTAAAGACATCTCATTGATTACTAATGAAAATTTTTCAGTTTCACTAAGACTTTTATTTTTTAAATTTTTCAATAAAATATTGAGCATATTTATACTGTTATTAAAATTTTCTTTTTCACTAGCTACAACTACTGGGTTTGGAGGCTTGATCAATGGATAAGAGATTATTATTGTTATTGATATTAGTACCATTGATATAGAAATAAGAAAAATTTCAAGTATTTGCGATTTCCTGATAAATCTGAATATTATTTGTATGCTGTGCCCAACAAAATCAACTATAGATTTCCCAATGTAAAAAATAAATTTAACTATTAATTCAAAGGGTTTTATCACTAGAATAGCAATTAGTTTTGAAACTTTAATTATGAAATGAATAACTTTTTCATCGAAATTCAACTTTCGCTGAATAGGTATAGCTAAAAAATATTCCTCTAATTTATTACTTCCAAAAGCATTGGAGAATAACTTATTAGGGACTTCTCCTCTACTTATTTGATAAAAATAAGCAGCAATTTTACTAGCTTTTTTTCTAAATTCCCCAATCACACTGTATTTACTAAGCTGCGCGAATAATTTGGCAAATCTCAAATATTTTTTTCTATCTTCTTGATTTGGAAAATTTTTTCCTAACTCTAGCTGATTCCAGTTCCTTATGATTTCTTGCCATAATTTTTCACTATAGTAAAATCCTTCTGAATTCATTCCTGGTCTAGTTTGAGTAATCAGTTTTAAATCTTGGGCAACTCTCCCGATTACTCTACCTAAACAGATATTCCATAAGCTATTCGTATCTGTTAATAAAACAATCAAATTATCAAAAAACTCTGGAGAAGAATTTGAAACTTTATTGCGCAGGAAAACTTCTCGGACCCCTTCAAATAAACTAGATTGCAAATATTGTCTTTGATTGTAATTTAATTGCGACTTCAAAACTCTTGAAAATTCTAAAAATTCTTCTTTATTATTATTGATATAATCAGCACTTAGCCAGTCCAAAAATTCAGGTAAGGTTCTAGAAATTGTCATTGCTCTTAGTGTCAGCAATCTCAGCATTTGAGGACTGTATATAGACTGTCGAATAGCTCTGCTTGCCCCTTCTCCATCAAACAGTTTTTGCCAAACTTCTTCTGTAACTTCTTGTCCATTTTGTATAGCTGAAAATATAGGTTCAACAGCCTTCGAGCTTATAGAACCACCAATCAAACTTTTTATTGCAGACTTTATCATTTGTAAATCAAAAGTTGCTCGTGACAGCATGAAGCTGGAATTATCTGAAGTATTATTTAGAGAAGTTTCTATCCGCAAACGAGCAGTTTCACTTGCTGCACTAATGACAATAAAATCCCCAGGAGCTTCCAATGCCTCAATATTGTAAGCCCAAGAAATTGAATTCGATTGTCTAATGTTGGCAGCTTTATAAGCAGCTCTATAGTGAAGTTCACTTAAAGTAATTGTTTCTCTTTGAATTACTACTATGGGAACATTTTGCTTTTCTAACCAACCTTTTATATTGTCTATTGAAGTTATTTTAGAAGGCGGAGATGGTTTAAATAGATAGAAATCATTTAATGATTTTTCATCAGAAGGATTAAAGACAGGAAGTTTGTTATTTTGTCGCTGAAACTGTTCTACCCAATCTACAATTATCTGAAGGCTAAATCCTTGAGATAAAAAATAACGATAAACAGATAAAGGTCGTCCTTTCTCATCTCGACCACGACTAACTATTGCTACTACTGACCAATCTAATTCCCCTTCTTTATTAGGGGAGTTCCTTATCCCTGGGACTATTCGACCAATAACCGCAGGTTGCTCGGTGGTATACCCTTCTACTACTGCAAATAGTTTATTAGCAATAGCTCGCTCAACATTGTAAGGAATTTCAGAAAGAGTACAATTCATATACCGCCCCGTAAATCCTCTGGATATCCAGTTCCCCTCAGAATCTCTATCTGGCTTAATTCCTGTACTAAATTCGTGAATTTCAATATTTCTATCTTGATTATTCATAACCTTTGATTACTGAAAATTCTTATTCGAGATCTAATTTTGGATGTCGTTTACCAGTACAAAGCCAATAAATAGGAGCTACTAACCCAAAAGGTTTCCACTGTCGAGGATACTTAATAACGGAGGCTTTAATACCTTCACGATCGCGTGCCAGACATTCCATGTTAGGTTTCCGATAGTGGTTTCCTACCATGCCAAAAGCGGAAGTGGTAAAACAGTCGATACTTCCGGCTCCTAATTGTTCCCAGTCTCTCAATCTTTGCAGTGTTTTCGGAAAACGAGCCTCTACTATCAAATCG
>JAAUYH010019554.1_pt1 | contig 11344 bp, 7 predicted proteins | sample 7278061 | NCBI WGS metagenome assembly JAAUYH01 (sample SAMN14350203, study PRJNA611818) | marine sediment metagenome | isolation source: surface marine sediment (0.6m) | place: French Polynesia: Moorea | collected 2018-08 | reverse complement strand
CTACTTCACGAAGTAAAGAATGATTTCCTTCGATGATTCGTTCTTCGAATTCTGCAATTCGTTCACTTCGCCGAAGCCATATTTCAGAACAGAGCAAGGTAGTATTGCCGTTCAAGGCGGTCGAGGTTATTCTGGATACAGAATCTAGAATCTATTATACCTAAAACTGTTTAGAATGCTAGTACTTTCTGTCTTAATACCCTACTGCCGATGTTTCGAATTTTCCAGAAACGTGCGACTTGCAGTTCAAGAGGCCAAAATACTCTCTAGAAAATTGTAGTTCAAGCTGTACCAAAGGTGTATTATTCCTATCGTTATGATCTCAACTAGCGGATCATGATGTTGATATTATTCGTTCAGTGTTTGTCAAGAAAAACATAGCGATTTTTCGAGATCCTGTAAGCTTTTGTTCTTGCATGATGCGCTTTCTCCACAAGAACAGTAATTTCAATTCTGTAGTAAGAATTTCATACAAGCTAACACATTAGACTTTTGCATAAGACTAATTGTTTCGCAAGTGAATTTCACCCTAAACAAGTCAGTCCGCTTTATATATTCGAGATGCATAGGAGATTATCCTTTCTGACTTTGTTGTTGCATGGGTGTTGCTTTAGCGTGCCTCTCGCCATACTTACCGTTAAATATAAAGCGGTTAAATTTTTTATTTTGGTTTGTTGAGTATTTTTAAACCGTTCGAAACGGTTACAATTCGAGCTGCCGACTATAAAAAGCAGCGAGACATGATGTCGTGCATCAGTAGCTCAAAAATTGCCGGTGAAGTTCGTTTGCGAGACTTGTATTCGCATGCAATGTGTTCTGATAAATGTTGTATCGGCTTTCTGTAAAGATTGGGTTGATTTGAAGAAACATTCATGTTACGTCGAGGTGTTGGCGGAAAAACAAGTGGTGTAAGAAAGCGAAGCATATCTACATCTTACCGCGTAGATGAAAATATACCTTGTTGGCAATGCACTTCTAAGCTTAGTCGCACATCCAGAATCGTTCGAAAGACGATTCTCGTTTCAGTTTCAAAACGAAAAAGGAGTCGAGCCTCATTCAACATTATCTTACGATACATTGTCAAGATTGTGTTCCATTGGTTGTATGGTCAAGATGCTATCAAACGACTATGCACTAAGAGAGAGCACTCTAGTATAAATTTAGTTGATTGGTTGAATAAACGCAAAACATTTGCTCTGTTTCTAACTTGAACCAAGAAACATCTCGAAAAAACTTAGGAAATTGAAGTAAACCACAGGGGAAAGATCAACCTGTGTATATCGGAGACCTAGAAGTCGGTGGCTGATTGAATTTCTATAGACTTAATAAAATGTACGATAAAACAAAAAGAAACAATCACCTGACAAGAGTACTTACTGCTGCTGTCAGCAATAGTTAATTTCAGTTTCAGCGACCAATACTTCGACTAGTTCATTGCAATATCAACCGGTGATGCGGTAGTGATTCTTTGAGGCCCCAGCAGATAAATGTTAGCACTATTTGCTCACAGGTATCCTCTGTAAGCTTTAATGGAAATCTTAAGTGAATAAAGCCTAAAATGAAACATAGCAAATGGAAGAAAGAACTAATTTAAAAGGGATAGAGTAAGAAAATAGAAGGAAAGTAAAGCAAGAAGGGAATAACTAAGAATAGCTTATCAGAAATACAGTTTATGTTCGCAATAAATTGTAGGAAGCAGCACAAAAAGCGGTTATTACATAGAGGTATATATGAATAAAATGACAAGAAGCTGGGAAAGCCAATGAAAAATTTAACATCAAACTTGATATGAATTATAAAAAATACCAAAACGTACAATCTAAACAGGCAAAGAAGAAAAATTGGGGAAGATTGCAGAAGTATAATGAGCAAATGGAGTGCAGATGGATTTTCGTAGTTTTAGGCGTTCCAGGATTAGTAAGGTTTCTAGTGGTTGATGACAGACACGCCGGAACATATTTACATGGTGTTTCAAAATCCTTTATAGAATAAAAATATTACTTCTTTATATAACTTTGGAACTCTCGGAAAGCAGTAGATTTATGAAACGTATTGGCTCACGAAATTGCTTTGGTCCCTAGCTTATACAATAGGAAAGACTTACTTCCGCCAGTATGCGATGGACTACAATTTTCTTTAACTTTTGAACCTCATTAGCTCAATGCCAAATTTCACTACTGAACGAACTAAACACCGCGGCTTGGGCCAATCAGCTACTTCTCGCACAATTCTACGAAAATGATTGATGTCTATTATGCGATTTCGAATTTTTGTTCTACTGTGGACTAACATCGATCCCCAAAGAGACTTGAGTTGCAGCAATGCAGGCCTTTCGGTTTATATATAACGTACTCATTGTTTGATAACCTACTCTGCAGTTTTTTAGTCCGTATTACGGATTTGTATTGACATTTTGTTCTGTTATGACCTTCTTTTGTCTATTTCCCACACTGTGCATATCAAAGCGCTATAGCAGGATTTCTTCAGGATTGTAGAAACTTAATTTGGATCTGCAACTAATGAGGCATTATAGAGTCATGTCTTCGGCTCCTTGCAATAGCTCCAATCGAATTATTCTGTAATATTTTTAAAAAACCATTTAGATGTTATAGAAAAATAGGTTCAGTATGGAAGTGTAATTGTAGGTGATGGTTGGGCTGCTTATATATGATAGTCAGATCATTACTTTGTACATGAAGTGGTTGTCGTTGAACATGAGTTCGTAAATGATGAAGGACGGCGTACGCAAGCAAGGATCGAGAGTTGATCGAACGAAAAGTCACCATGAAAAGAGCTCGAGGAGCTGGCACATTACTGTAATCCCATCTCGAAGAAATTTTCTGGAACATGATCAGTACAACTTTATAAGCAGTTTTATTTCATATTGCGAAGAGCCATGTCTCAAAAAATTGGAATAAATTAATGTAAGAAATATATGACGTTTCAATATTACCGCAAAGTTAAAAACTAAATACGGTGAATAATTTCTAGGGTGAGATGCATACTAAAGTTGCACCCTGAGAGGAGCTCAATTGCACTGGGCCTTTTTCTGCCCTTTATCTTGTCAAACGACCTAAACGAACCATCTTTTGTGACCAACCATTTACTACTTCTCTAGGTAAATTTTTCAACAGTAAATTTGTCATGACGACCATTCAAAAGATCCTTATTCCAGATTCGTCTCCGAAAGTAAGTGGATTAATTGTGCTGCGCTGAAGATTAGTAGGCCTGTAAAAACTTCAATTTTATGAAAACTTGTGACCATATCAGTTTATGTCTACTATTGCGGAAATATAGTACTGCCGAGTTTTCAGTTCTAGTTTCAAAATTTGCTGAGAAACGGACTTGGAGTCAATCGCTAACTTCCAGTCTAGTCCTGCCCCACTTTCTTTTGAATGCAAAATCGACTCACGCACATCAATGCTTCGTCGCTCTATCTTGACCTTTCGTCACACTTCTGGTATACTACGTGCCGAAGAAGACATACAAACCTTTTATAAAACAGACAGTACTGAGTTAATTGACGGACAACGTATTCAAAGTGCCCTATTTTACTGTATAATGGTTTTTGAACAGAGACGACTAGAATTGGCTTGAACTGATGCAGACAAAGCCATACGGTCAATTGTAATGTATTAAAGTTGATAGATTTTGGAAGACCGACTCCTGCATCTTACGGTACATCACGCAATATACTGTGGAGCAGGCTATGAGGAATCCAGTTCGCTTGATGTTTTTAGGAGAGCGCGGCTTTATGCTACCTTGTAACCTGACCTGTACATTCAAGAAATGTGTAAATAAACTCATGCATGCTTAGGGCAATCGAATGAAAGTATTTCATCACTATCGTACTATCTCGGTTTCATTTCATAGCTCAAACGCGAACAAGAATGGCGCTACAGTGAACGTTTCCATCAATTCTTTAGAGACGTGAAATGTGTATACAGTTAACAATGCGATTAATTCATATCTCGATATGTGCTTAGCCAAAACAATTCGAGGCATATTCTGCCGACTGAATCAGTGACAAGAACATATCACTTCAAGACGCAACGTAGTCCTATCTTCTTTTTTCTTTGGATTTTTCGGATTTTTGCCTATGGCTTTTGGGCTGGGCTGAACTAGTGAATATCTTGTTGTTGAGAACAATTAATGATACTAAAAGGTCCATTAAGCGACTGAATCAATCAAATAAGGTGCAGAACAAAGAACGAAGACGAGTTGGAGTAATTCTAAGGGATAGAAGATATGTGAATGGAAAACGCTTAAGTGCTGCATTTTAAGCTTCTGCAAACCACTGTGCTGTTGAATTTCGGTGAGTTACTCCCTTTGTCCGAAAGAAGTAGAAGACCATTGTTAAAACAATTCTCATGAGTCGATGAGCTACCTGAATGAATAAAAATCATCTACTTGAGATGAAGCTTCAAAGAACATGGTGCAACTATAGATTAAACTATTGAGAAGCAATTTAATTACATTTGATTACAGAAGTAAGAAAAGGGGTCAAACCATCATTCCTAAATGAATCATTGTGTGGTTGAAGCATTACATTAAAGAATCTTTTACTATAACGGCCTTCGGTCGAAGATAGCTAAGCTGATAGTCATTACTTAACTTGTAAGCGGCACATGTGGGTATGATGATTTAGCCGGAGACCCTGAATAGAACGAGAAAGAAACTGTTTCAAGCAACTTCCGCCGATGCAAACTCAGCCGCACCACGGCCGCAGCGTATATTAGAAGTCCTTAGGAGCACACTCTATCGACTCCACGGATTTTGCTGATAGTGGTCATTCTATTCCGTGTAGAAGCTGATCCATTGGCACTCAGTTGTTCTGTTTGCTCCTTCACCTGAATGATTTTCGTTCGAATTCACAACATTTCTAGCAATTGCTAGGGGTCCCAACGAATTGAGAGTTCAATGCACTTGCGTGCTATTTTGTCTAACTGAGTAGATAGTTATCAATGCTTTCAATCACTACAGTGATTATATTACAAAATAGAATTTTACATTTCAGAAATAAATGATGAAAATATGTATAACAGAAAATGTTTTATCGAATAGAATCCCGTCAACAACTGAAAACAAGTGAACTGAAATACGTAATATCGTTAATAAATAAAATTGCAAGTATTGATATTGAAAATTTGCAGAATTTAGACGGACAGTAACTTTAAATACAGAATAGTTGTACTATTAGTTCAAATTAAAGTAGCTGCTCTTGTCCTGCTCTGATATCCCAACCAAAATTCTACTTTATTATTTCTCAACGTTTCAGGAATTCACTATTCACTGTCGTTCGGCCAGCTATTTAGCCCTAAGCCGATGCGCTTTCAACTAACAACTACTGTCAAGAATTTGAACTCGGTATTACATATTAATTAAATACTCGATTAATAAATGACTTGCTAAATAAATCATTCGAATCTTGAACATAACTTATAGGTGAATTTTACTCACTATGCCAAAGACCAAGTTTCTATTATTTTAAAGAGAATCGAGCTATTGAAGTGAATAAATTAGTTATGATTGCCCTGATGTCAAGAATGCCGCATTGATTAATGTCATATATCACTGACATCGAAAGATCGAATTCTATTGCCTTTAACAACTTAAAGATATTGCTAACAAAATTTCTAGTTCTAGACAAAGGACCTTGTAATATTTCTACAAGTATGAGTGACCCGAAAATTTATGGCGAGCTGCTTTTAATGATTCGAATCTTTTCTCAAAATTTATTATAAAAACACTGAGCACTCTGAATTTATACAGATGCAATGTCTCTAAAATTCGATTATCACCATATTGTTTTGTCAATGACTAAGCTTGACTCTCTTGCTATTATAAACCCCGACTAGAAACAAAGCTAATGAGCAGGTTTTGTATGCTTCGAAGAGTGATGTTATTTTTAGTTTACTATTGAGTGGCTGAATTAGAACTGATCTAACTTTCCATCGAGAGATATTCTTTCGCTGTGAAATTTTTCAACAGTTACGATTCGCAGCTAAGTAAAATAATGTTACCCTGTTGGGCTTCGAGTAATCCCAGGTATCTGGATAGAGCAAAACGTCAACTTGAGGTGCATACAGCTTGATATTTCTTTAAGCTGACCGTTCAGATATGATCTAAATGATACAACAATACTGAACGGTGTATTATACTACAAACGTATGCTCATTATTCCTATATCATATAAGTTTCGGATAATTACGTAGTATAGCTAGTGTTAATTGCTCGTGTACAATAAAAAAGTTGATCAATAAGACTGTACTTTATGTTAAGTTCTCACCGTTGGTTTCACGAACCCGACGCGATGTGAACTGTTGTCGAAAAAAACCAAATTCCTGATATTATATTGTTGACTTATAAAACTCTGACACTATATTCTTCTTTCTATAACAGTTCGATTCTCGAATACCTTGCAGATACAATTAGTGCTTGAATTTTAAAATTCGATTTCTAGCTTATAGGACGGCAGATTATTGATTTTAAACCTTGAAAAAATCGCCTTGTATGCGCACATGCTTGATTCATTGCGATTATCAACTTCTCACAAATTATTTTTTAGGCTCGCTTTGGCGAATTTAGTGCGATGTTTCCATCATTGTACAAGAAGGTCATTAACCAGCTTTGCATCAAAGAGCTTGAGCAAAAAATCGAATATAATGAGTGCAACGCATCAAACACAAAATCTCTTTCGATCCTATTGGATTTCTGTTTATCGGCTCTCGAAAACTACTGTCTAAAATCTTTAAAATTTTCTGATATATAACAAGGTATCTTCATAGACTTCGAAATTATTTTTTCGTACAACAAATAGGAGAAAGCGATTTTACAATCATAGATAACTGCCGATGTGCTACTGTGACTTCCAACTCTATAAAAATTCAGAATAGTTTTCTATTTATAAATTTTTATTCAGTGTGTTAGAAAATACGAGGCAGTTCAAAGTTTCTATCCGTTTTGCTGGAATTCCGAACTGCTTTAAACTATTTTGAATCTGATATACTTTTCTTTATTTTTCACCTACCTACTTCCATTATAAAGCCTTCCTTTACTCCTTTTGACTAGTTTCTATTTTTATTTCTATGTTGTATTTTAGGCATTTGCTCTCTTCAGCCTTTCATTTCAGCTTACACAGAATACTTTTTTGTAGATAATCGTAGCTATTACGTTCGGATACTACAAATAATCATTACCAGCAACGAACTATTTCAAGTATCACTTGCTAACACTGCAACTAACTATTGCTAATAGAGCAGTAAGCTCTTTTTGACACGCCATTTGCCCTTCTTCTTTTGTTTTCCTTTTGTTAGACTGCTTAAAATTCCTTTTCATTCTTTATTCCTTCTATTTAATTTCTGTTTTCATTTTCTATGTTTCATTTTAGGTTCTTATTCTCTGAAGCTTTTTATTTTAGCTTCCAGGGAATATCTGTCAGCACATAATGCAAACATTCATCTTCTGACACCTCAAAGAACTATTGCTGCATCACCCCTTGGCACAGCAATGCATAGTTCTAAGTATTACTTGCTGACATTGCTATTAGCTATTGCTGACAACAGCAGTATGCTATTTGCCAGATTATTAAATGTTTACTCTATCATTCCTTTTCTTTAGTCTATATAAACCCAATCGGCTACCGACCAGTCGGCTATCGATATACTAGCCTGAGACACTTCTTTTTGGTTTCCCCTCACTTTTTCAGGCCATTAATTGATTATTTATCGTAAATCTCCTTGCCCAATGACATCTCGGCAGCCTATACCCTAGCATCAACCGTTACATGTTGTTTTTCTCCGAATCGGACATAATAAAAAGCGTACATTTCTGCGGAAACTTGGATATTTTCTGTTCTATGCTTTCTAGTGTAAGATATTCATGGAACAAGTTATTTCTAGCGAATACTAGTCAGAATATTTTACTTGATTTGCGATAGGAAATTAGAATCGACAAAGTAATTATGAAATTGCAATAGAATTGCGAAAGCAAATTGATTGGTTTCGCGACCGAAGAAAAATTACAAACTGAAATTTTGCATTTGTCATGCTTTATGATAGTAAAATTCGCGTAAATTTGTTTCTGACTTGATCTTCTGTCTTCATATGATTTGAATTGCAGTAAAGTATCAAGAAATAGATATTTCGAGGAAAGTGTATGACAATGAACTATATTAAAAGTGTTACGTTCTTGATTATTCCAGTGCGCTCAGTGGATATATGATGAATGAATCACGATTCATACTCTTGGATAATTCAAAGTGTTCTGGAGATCTTCAAACAAATCATGAATGTCTTGACCAACCCCCTGACCAAAATCAAACAACAATTTTTCTTGACCAATATTAGAGATTATTCATCTATCAACAAGTTGTCAATCCAATTCATATTCAAATTTTCAATCTGATTTACCATTTGTTCAGTTCATGGAAAGCGTGTTCTGGATATGCGCACCGAAAATCTAATTTCGTGGTCAACGAAAATTGAAACAAGAACAAAACGTTGAATCTTAAAGGCTCAAAAACGAGCCAAAGGAATCACCTTTAATCTATTTCTTAGAGTCAAAAATCTCATTCATCCATTTTCCATCACTGATACGGATTAACTTACTGCAAGGCGAAGTAACCATTTGCATATACGCAATTAGCACAGATCTCAACGAATTTTTTCTAATTACTCAGAAAGATCTGTCCTTGTGATCAATTTTCTGGCCGGAGCGTACCTTTAAATTCCAGGAAAGAATATCTCTGCTCCCGTAATATTCAAAGTATATCATGAAACGTCAGAAGTATCATCTACATTGGTAGCGGATCTACTTAAAACATATCTACTGAGTCTTGCAATTATTCAATCACAAAGTGGTTCGTTTCTAGAACACCAACTAAACATAAAACAATACTTTGTGCAGAGCTAAAGCTCACAAACCTGCTGCAGTCTTCGGACGTAGAAGAGCAAAGTCTTCACCTTTTAAAGAGAATTTCGTATCCAGAATGACTTTGCTCAAAAGATATTTTCAATGAGAAAAATGCAATACTCTAAGGCGAACAATCTTAACTGAAAGGAATGTCGCAAACCGGAATAATATGTCTGTAATTGCGTACGCAGTTAAGATAGTGTCTATTTTCAAATTAATACAAAAATTGTTTAAGCCGATCAATCAGTCGAATCTATTTTTTAACTGGACAATTGAGAACATTTTAAGTAGATTACAGGAATCAGTAATTGTAGCGAATAAGTAATTTTTTGAAGTACGACGGCAAAGCGAAGAGCTGTGACAGTTCTCAGTTCAATAGTGCGAGAGTCAGTAGAGGAGTCAATTTTGTTTGATATTTAATTATCTTGCTAGTAAGCTAGTTACAGAGAACCATGCTGGTTTAGAATTAAATGAAACCTTATAATTCCAATACACAATTTCAATTTTCTTGAAGAATTCAGCTTAAAAATAGCTAGTGTACCTTAAGGCAGTCAATAACAACAATCGAACAGTACAAGCGTAGTTTCTATTAGTCGAGAAGCCCATTTCGAATGGAGACGAGACGAATACCCGTGTTAAATATGCGGCGAGGTGAGCTCGTTAGTTGGAAGTGTGCATCAGTCAAAGTTTTTATTTAACGGATGCTAGCACGTAAAATCATTACTCATATGTCATGGACGCAGGAGAACAGGGGTAAAGTTTTAGGAAGGAACAAGCGCAGGAGATCGGAAGTATAATACACTCGAGCCTACACTGTGCTGGTTCTATATCGATGCGTTCAAATCTCTGTCAGAGTTTCAGGCTGCCGACTAGTTTATATAGACTAAAGCCTGACAGTATACTGATAGAGCAGAAGTGGATTTGCTTACTACCATAGCACTTACACTATCGTAGAAATGTTAAACTAAAGGGATTTTAGAAGTAGAGTAGATGCCAACTAGCCTAAAATCATTCGGCACACAATATGTGAGATGCTCGTAGACAATGCGACACCATAGGAAATCACTAAAAGGGTCAACAATGAACTACTAAAAATCAACTATAACCAGGGTTTCAGAAAACCGTCGTGGCATCATAGCACTGCTCTAAATTTTGGGAAACAAAACATCATGTAGCGCAATATGCTGATTTTGCGTTCTGCTTCAGCAGCAAGACAGTCACAGTTGCACAATCCATTCATTGCGCGGATCGTGCTTATGGAATACTGTTGCGGCAATAACGGATGAAGGAAGGCGAAGGAGGATCAGGGCCCAGATCATTTCCTCGGAGACGGAACCTTCTCGGCATTGCGAAGCCGCGTCGAAAGCAAAAAGCTGAATGTGGCTGTGAACTTGATGATGCTTGTCAGATAGTTTGACATAGTGTAGTGTGATGATGTGTTGTGAGAGCTTTCGAATGGCTGCCACGACCACCTGGCGCTGAATACTCACAACAATCATAACGAAAATGTCAGAGAAGCCTCATTTTCGTCAGGCAACCTGATTGTTCAATTCAGCTAGCAAGCCGTATTTAAGCTTTCACCCCTCGTAGTTGTAGAACCAGGGTTAGAAGAATAAACGCAGCATCAAGATTGCGTATCATCTCTCCATCTCTCCCTCCGACTTCGTACGCAGGTACGTCATTCATGAATCTGTTTTCCGCGGCGAAAAATTGATGAAATCTGCAAAGAAGCGCTTGGTTTGCCACGAAGATTACGAGCAAGACAACTTTGTCGTAACCCTTCCTTGCTTTCACCAATTTCACGCCTATTTTGCGTTAAAGCGGTTCGCCTTTGCAGAAAAATCCGTTTGTCCTGCCTGTAAAACGACGCACAAAATCGACGAAGTACACCTATCGCTCCACAGAGTCGTCGAAGAAAACGAAGAAGCTGGTGAACTGCCGCCGCCGCCGCCGACCGAGAAGAGCTCCAACCCCCTCCTCCCGCTCGGGCGGTGCAGCTGGGAGCGGTAGCATACCCTGTACGAGGCCTTTTTCTCGGCCTCATCGACATCACCACCGGAGCTGAAACGCCGCCGCCTGCTGTTGTATACACCCCGCCGCCGACTGTTCCCACACAACAACAAACGCCGCCCACTTCGATTTCACCGCATCTCCGCTCCGCCCCTGCCCCATCCCACCCACCTGCACTGCGGATTGCTCGCCGCACAATTGGTCCCCGTGTACGACATAATCGTGCTGTACACTGCATCATTCCTAGTGCGCTAACTAATAGTGCACCGAATAATACGCGCAACAACCGACGTCCAACATTACTTGAACTAGATATCAAGTGGGTCAGAAATATAGCAAGCAGAGCTCGTACAACTGAATATTAAGAAGGTTATTTCAAAAAGGAATTCAGGTCGTGCTATTTTGGCAAAAAATTTAGTTT
>JAAUYH010007566.1_pt1 | contig 11346 bp, 6 predicted proteins | sample 7278061 | NCBI WGS metagenome assembly JAAUYH01 (sample SAMN14350203, study PRJNA611818) | marine sediment metagenome | isolation source: surface marine sediment (0.6m) | place: French Polynesia: Moorea | collected 2018-08 | reverse complement strand
CCATTTTAGTTGTGGATTTATTCAGCTCAGATTATTTTGGTCTAGCATCGTTTGAAGGCGATTTATATTTCGTCTTTCGTCCAAAAATCAGAGACAAAATGTTTTCGAACTTCAGCTGCTAGCATCACGGTCACGGTAGTCGAAATGAGCTCAATTTATTCCGGGTAACGACTTGGTCCCGGTCTATGCCTCTGGACACTATTTCTCGGCGAATTTTTTCTCTTCATTGGTGCCAGCCTAGATTGATGGGAGAATCCAAGCACATCTTTCAATCTATTGCATCTTTCTACGATCTACCAGAGTAATGGTGCACGACTTGGGATGTTACGCCTTTACCGATTACAGTGACTCTCGAACTACCAATTCTTGTCATAGAGCAATTGGGCTCCCATGTGATAATTCTTTGCTTTGTTGTTTGAAATCTGAAATTCACTGGTCTCTTCAGGGTGGTTACAAACTGATCATCTAATTGTCCTCTCTATTTCTCTGTAATGTGACCTATCGCACATTCAAAACGAAGCTGGTTTTGAAGACATTAATATCAATATGCACAAATTGATGGTTTATCAATTGTTTCAATGTAAAAAGGGAGTGTTAGTAACTTACATTGATGACAGAAAATAAAAATTGGCTTCAAAAGTCGATGACCAATCAGATTTTTCTTTGATTTCAATCATCTGGTAAAAATTAGAAGTATACCTACCGGAAAAATGGCTTTTGGTGGTCCGATTTGACATCAAATGAGGATTTTCATGGTTAATTTAGTTTAGTATAGCCCGGATCGGTTCGATCCGAGCCTTACCTCATAGTTTAAAAAGTAATTAAGTGCCATTATTCGGTCATATAGCAGCCTTCTGCAGTTCTCGAGTCACGCATATCAGCAGTGAATAAGCTACAAACTTGATGTGGGCTATATTTTTGGCCTTATCTGTGCATTAAAAAATTAAATTCAAAATACATTTCTTATGCCGCATTCACAATCAATAAATTCCGAAAATTACTGCGTTCCACCATTCTTGACCGGGCTATACTTATAGCAACTAAGACTTTAGCGAAAGCAGTTTCTGTAGCCACCATGTTTCAGCATATGGGTTGTCTTAATTCTGAGCCTATTATTAGAACAAAGAATTCTTTGAAGAAACGCTTCTTATTCAGTTCCAGTAACGTGATAAATTGCAGCTCACCGAGTGATTGAATGCAATGACCCACCTTTAAATCACAATGCTAGAGATTGATTTCACAAGGGAATTTGGTGATTATTTTCAATGTTGAAATAGAGCACAAACAGAAAAGATTCCATGGATAACAAAAGGATTTGGTTGAAATACAGGACCAGGACGGTTAATGTACTGTACAAGGGGGTACCAAAAATCTAGAACACCTTAGTTTAGGGTACATTACATATCCAATAAATATATCGAAATATAACTAATTAAATTGCGTTTCTGAACCGGGTGAAAACATCAAATGTGATCAATTAGTTTGTACTTGCCAGCTTTAGGGATGGAATCCGCACTGAAAAAAGCAAGGTTTAGGAACAAAACTTACAACAATTGCAGTCAATGGTTTTTCGAATCATTGAGCACCATCTGCTGAAAGAAGTTTGACGGCCTTAATTTCGGGTTACTTTCTATAATACCTCACAATTTGTGAGTATTCTCTAAAAGCAGATGTTCTAGTGTTTGAATTTTCACAATCTCATACCTTATAGCTTGACCTAATTATTAGCGAGGCTTGCTTTGATCAAACATATATTTGAATAGATTAGACAACGACTTTATCTTCCAAAGACATTTCGCATCTAGAATGTCGACTGTGGTTTACCGGTACGTATTTGAAAAGTAGATGAAAAGTTAATCTGTCAACTACTAGACATAAGGTGACGATGGTAAGCTTTACTGGGGATTTGTAGGTAAGTTACTATGTCACTCTTTTCCCCGACCACTCTGACGAGTATCTCATTATTAAAGTATCATGCAACATTCCAAGTTTTATTACGATCTATAAGTAATAGATTACGCAATTCTTATTAGCAGAAAGTTATTGTCTCTCATAACAGAAATTGTTCGTCAGTGTCTTATCCGGTTTAATAGAACATACGGTTTATTATTGCCTCTTTTGTGTACAATACAAGCCGTTGATTTTCGATTCAGAGGATGCACATGTACGAACTTGCGGTTCGCATAAACATACATCAGTTCAACCATTGCTGAAGCTCTACAATTTTCAACTCCTTTTTAATCGTGATATTCCAAACTGTTTCCTCCGAATGCACTTAAGAGTCGACGTCGTCATGGCAATGTCCACCCAGTAGTCATCAAATCTTGTTGCTGCTAGCAACAAAAATTTTTCAGTGGTGTGTCTGAAACATTCTGAACGTGTTTCTTTCCACTTTTCAATCTCCCTGGTGACTCCCGTTTCGGTGCATACAATTCTTGCTGCTCAGCTCTCTGCTTACAGTTTAGATTACTTCAGGTAACTCAACAAGATGAATTCGATAAGCAAACAAATTCTTGGCATCAACAAATTTTGTCAGAATACAGATTGAAGTGTGCTTGTTTTTTGATAACAGTATCATTACTCTTCCAACAAAAATAAATAGAATCCATTTCGTAGGTCTTATTTGAAAAATCACAATATCAAGAACCACCAAGTAGTATCCACGATTTTTAAGATATAATCATGGACACACCAACACGTGTCTCGTGACCTATCATATCCATTGTTTAGTTTGATCCCACTCCATTGTTTTGATCGCCGACTTCAATGAAGTGGACACAATGGGTTCGAAAACTAAGCGGGAGGTGTCAACACACGCAGAACTTGAACCCAAGAGGAAGCGAGTGAAATCGGATCCTGGAGATGAACACATAACTCAGTCGCCATTTAAGGTTGAGGGCATGAGCGATGGAACTACTGCTAAACAAGAGTCTGGTCAAATTGTAACTACGAGTATCAACAACCCGGTGGTTATCGAGATTAGTGATGATGACGATGATTTTAAGCAGGAGGAGGAAGCGGTGGATGACGTTGAAGAAGCGATTCCGCCAATAATATCTGAAGATGGTTCTCTGTCTTCCACAGGTACAACTTTGTACTGCAAAGCATGTAATCTATGGTTCGGCAACTTGTGGAAATGGATAAAACACTGCAAGAATGAAATGCACATAAAGTTGGTCGGGAAGGTAGGACCGAACGGTGATGGACGTCCCGCTATTCGTAACACGAGCAATACAGTATCTGTATCTTGTCAAGTGTGTGCAGTCAAGGTCCGTCTTGATCAATGGGTCAACCACTACAGGAGTCAAGAACATTGTGAGAGACTTCGTCTCTTCGCAAAGTCCACAAACTCAAAGAAATGCAAGTGTTGTAAGAAGTGCGGAATTTACGTCAGACACCGTGACTGGAAATCCCATTTGCAGAGCAAGAGGCACCAATCGTCAGAATCCTTGCACGAATTTCTGGGGTACCAAATCAAGAAAAACAGAAGGTATTCAAAGTCTAAAGCGGGTATATCCAAGGGGTCTTCGTCACGCACGAATTCTTCTCGTGTGAGTGTGAAGAAGGTTTCTGCTCCATTGGCAATCACCGAAGTGTGCCGCAATAGGATATCTGACAAGAGGACTCCCCTAGTAATTGACCTTGACAACGGCGATGATGCGGACGAGATTGTTGACAGTGAGCCAGAAATTTTAAATCCGATAACAAGCAAGAACGAAGAAGTTGTGGTAGAAGGTTCTGACCAAGAGAACTCTTCTGCGTCTGAGAGTAAGGAAGTTCTGAAAGATGAAATGGAACTGGTGAGTAATGAGGTCTTCAGTGGCGAAAGTTTGCGTTGTTTAACAGATTTGATTTCCACAGACGGGTGGGTAAAAGTTACGAAACAAGGTCTGCTTTGTGTACCCTGTGGAAGGTGGTATTCCAAGCTCATATTTCTTCTTGGCCATTTTAGCGGAGGAAGGCATAAGAAGAAAGCTGACAAATATAAAGCCAGCGGCCGAGGCTGTCCTCCACATGAAAACCAAAATGAAAATTGGTATGGGAGTTGTCTTCCTTGCAAAAAACCGATGAGAGTCGATGAATGGGTCGATCATTTTAAGCATTCCGAGCATCGAAAGTTGTTTGAGGACTTCCAACAAGAAGCATTGCCGGCAGATGATTATTTCCGATGTACATATTGTCTCAAATTTGTCGAGAAAAGTGAATGGAGCGCCCATGAAAACACAGTTTCCCACCAAGCGAATCGTGTCGTGCATGATTTTGTGGCCTCTCGCAAGAGCTTGGCAAGATCATGTACCGAAAATGCGAATCTCGGCGAATCATGTTCGGAGAAAAGAAGCGAAGCTTCGATATCAATAGAAATGGCCGAAGAAGACCGTACGAATGAGGCGAATGTTGATGAGTGTTTGGTGGAGAATAATGTGATGAGCGTCCATTCAGATGAAGAAGCAAACGAGACTCGACACACCAAAAATGAAAGTCTAGACGAATGTGCTAGTGTTGATGCTACAGGTCAGTTTGTGTTTTGCAAACCATGTGGGCGATGGCTGCAATCTATCTCGTATTGGCGTCGGCACAGTGCTGGCGAAACGCACAAGAAGGAATTGTTGTGCCATGGACCGAATGGGAATGGTTTACAGCGACCAGACGTTCCAGAAGCGTACAAACGTGCACAAATGCTGAAATGTGATTTATGTGCGATACAGTGCTTGAAAGGAAAGTGGTCAGCACACACTGCAAGCAAGAAACACCGTACGAAAGCAGAAAGATTCTTGGAAACGCCACTTCCGAATCCTAGCGAGTATCGACGGTGCAGGTCATGTGCCGTGGATGTGAGGCTATACTCTTGGAAACAGCATTTGGCGGATAGGGTGCACAAACTGAATGCGAAGAAAAAGCAATCTTGATTCGGAACTATTGTAAACAATACTTGGTTTGTTCAGAATCAGCGATCATGACAACAAAACGAAAGACTAGTGGTGTCGAGAAGAAAATGGAACTTTTAGTCAGTGATTCTATTCTCCCTCGGCAGTTTTGTCGATGAGGAATTGAAATTTGCATAACTTTACATTTCACCCACCTCCTCTCGATTCGATTGAAACATCGCCTATGTTGTACTCAGACAGAAGTCCCCAGCGACAGTCGCTACTTTGCACTTGTCATGGCATTACTCTAATTGCCCACACCGAAACGTCGAAACGAGGCAGAGGAACAGAAAGAGGGAAATCTGCAAAGCGAAGTGATGCCTTGTCTGCTTGTTGTGAAAGGATGTTTCGCTGAACAAGCCGCTGCTCTAGCTAGTCGCGACTCATCCAACTCCTGCTCTATACTTGTAGAGGCCGGTATTGCATTACTTGACCTTCGTGTCTGTGCACCAAGAATGTCATATTCGCTCCGTTATCCAACACACAAATCGCTTCCTGATACTCACACTTTCTCTATGGGGATCTCGTTTCAATAGAAACTGGTGAAACGCTCGAGGCCACCATTATTCCGCGTTCGATATGCATTTTTGAAATTGTAGTTCCTCTTTCGAGCACCGCATATCACGGTACTCGACATGTTGATGGAGCACAGCATTTCAGTTGATGTTTACTGTGGCACAAGCGTTATCGCATAGGTGCGTGCATTAGCAGCATTACGACATCTCAAGTCCTGCGAACCACCTTACACAACTCACATGAGAACCGGCGTTCGTTGCTACTGTTCATTTCTCGAGCGAAAGGGGTTATGGAGTTTCCATTGATTGCGGAAGAGACGTAAGAGGATGAATGTTCCATCAGATGAAGCGAAACCGAGCTACTCTAAACGTTTATGCACAACTATCACCTCATTCATCGTCTGGTCTATAGCCGTAGTATGTCTCAGGGTCCAAGTCGTCATTATTGCGCTTGATGGCGAACAAGTCATAGAATGTGTGTTGCCAAGAGTACTTGCCAACCTCAGTGGTGGCGGCGAGCATCATGATTCCCAATTGTACAAACAGACTAATCATACATACGCGGAACATGCGAACGCCAGCCGGACCTGTTACGACGGACAGGTAGACGACTTCACGCGACACGCCATAAGTCGTGTTGATGGGGCCGTCGAGGAACGCAACCAAGAGTGGTAATACAGAGAACAGTATTGTACAGATAGCGAAGTAGGCGACGAGCAGGAATGACGCGGTATATATGAGTGGTCTGCCACTGCCGGTGAAGACCCCGAGGACGACACTTCCTGCGGCACTCACAAGCAGCATACCGATGGATGACCCGGTGGTGACGGTTTCTCGCTTGACACAGCGGTCTATCGCCCTGACGATACTTCTGCGCTGCACTTCTGTCGCGTTCTTCACATTGGTGAGACATTCCCACATCTGGTCGGAATGCCATGGTGCCTGCAGTATAGAGCGACATGCGATCCTGTCGGGTTGTCCTTCACATTTCGTGTGTTCACAGACACATTTTTGTAACGGTTCGGTGTTTTCGGGCAGCCTGGCCGTGGTGGTCCTGCTCACCACAGCCGTGGGCACGTTCTCCCCGACTCGGACAGATTGCCGTGTACTTGCAACGGCGCCACCAAATGCAGTCACAATCGCTATCCCGACAATGACGGCAATAAAGTTCACCCAAACTCGATTGAAATCGAATCGATGGTCTTGCTCGCGGTCCGCACTCGAACTGCTGGACAGTGGATCTTCATCGTTGAACGCGGCGGGTGTTCGTTTTGTGACTGCTACCCTGGTGGTGGCCGGCGTGACAAGTACCACCATGAGACAATATAAATATAATGACGCGAGCGAGAAGGCCGTGACTAAAGACCATGTCCTTGAACGTACTTCGCGTACCAAAGTCCAAGTGCCAGTTTCCGAATTAAACGCCATCGCTTCGAGTAGACGGTTATCGTTCAGAACAAACGAACGCGCAGTTTGCAATGTTAACACGAACAATGTCGTAGTCCCGGCGATTCCCAATATAGCGCTGACCAATGCGAGGACTTGGAGCGCACGAACCTTACGGCCGCGAAGCACAGCCAGTATTAAAACGGTGACGCCGGTAACGAGTGCCATTAGTCCGGCGCCAAGGCCAATTGGATCGGCATTAATCGGAGCTGCGGCCAACTCCATTCTTGTCCGACTGCCCAGCTCAGTCATGTCTGTTGATGACGCCGTCGGCGCAGCGGAACATGGGAACAAGTTGCCCAGCTGCAGTTCGGTGAACGCGATGCGGAAAGAGGAAGAGAAAAGATTTATACAGCGAATGCACCAGGCGACGTGGATGTTACAAACAAATTTCAAATTTTTCAGCACTTGGGATCGATACAGTCTGCCGTGCCCGCCACATGGCACACATTAGGGCAACTGCTATTACTTGATCAACCGCCGCGTTCATGCCGCTAGAATATAGTTCGCGACTGTCTCACCACCGCGGCTGCTCAAGGTTGTCGGCCTCGCGCGGCGGCCGCGGCTGCGGCCGCTATTCGTTCGTAGTCGCGGTCGAGCTTCTCCTTTTCCTTTTTCGCAGTCGCCAGATATTCCTGGGGCGAACGCGCCCCCATCTCGCTATTCACTCCCCCAATACTGCGCCGCTCGCATATCGCTTCCAAGTCCGCGATTTGGCGTAGCACGGTTTCGTAGTCTTGCCGTGCGCTCGCGTAGTCGTACGGCACCCGAAGTGCGCATTCGCTGCGATGCGTCGTTAGCTCAAAGGTTGGTGAATCAATAGTATTGTACACTCACATTCGGCGAAGAAAGTTCTCGCTCTGTTGTCCAAGCTCGTTCACTTTCTGGCGCAGTTCGACATGTTTATCATTCTCTCCTGCCTTCATGGTACGAATCCTGTCGTACCGTGAGTGATACCTTAGTTCTATTACGAATGATTTAAGAATCTGAATATGTTTCAAACTTTTTTCTAACCTAGTTTCTCAGTTTCCATTGCACCGCCCTCTGCGAAACTGTTTTTTTCTGAAACCATTACCGTACGGTACTAAACTTACCCTACCTGTTTCAGTTCGTAATCTTTTTTTCCCAATTGCTTACATCTGCATTTTCATAACCAAAGTAACCTCAGCTTCGTATTGGCAACGCCACCATTCTGAAGGACATAAGAACGAATTGAGGTACCATGAACCGAATGGAAATGGGTTACGGCGATTAGACGTTCCAGAATCACACAGAAGACCAAGTGAGGTAATGCGACTTCTGTGTAATAGAGTTTTTGAAAGGAATACGGTCAGTACATACTTCGAGCAAGGAACATCGACCGATAGTACGAAGATTCTTGGAAACGCCACTTCCCGATTCTAGTGAATATCGACGCGGCAAGTCATGTACCACAGACGTGAACCTGTGCTCGTGGAAACGACATTTGGCAGATCGAATGCACAGACTAAATACGAAGAAAAAGAAATGTTGATTCGGAACTATCGTAACAATATTTTGTTTGTTCAGAATCAGTGAGCATCACGACACAAAGAAACACGACATCGGCGGCGAGAACAACATCGAGCTTTTACTCAGTGATTCTATCCTCACATCAATTTTGTTGACGGGGAAATGAAATTCTCATAACTTCACCCCCACCTCACCTCGATTCGATTAAACATGGCGTATGTTGCACCCACACGCACACTTACAAGTCCTCAGCGACAGACGCCACCATGCACATGTCGTCGCATCCCTCCAATCGCACGTGGCACTGCGTCGAAACGCGGCAGGGGAACAGGGAGAGGGAGAGCTGCGAAGCGAAGTGCACTTTACGATGCCCTGTCCGCATATTCCGCGCACTTTATTCCGCTTCTCGAGGAAGAACGTTCTGCTGAACAAGCCGCCACCCTCGCTGCTCGCGACTCATCGAAATCCCGCACTCTACTTGTAGAGGCCGGCATTGCATTGTTTGACCTTCGCGTCTATGCGCCAAAACGCCGCCGCGTTTATTCGAATGCCATATTCGCGCTTCGTTATCCAGGAAACAAACCTCTTCCTGATGCACACACTTTCTCTGTCGGAGATCTTGTGTCAATAGAAACTGATGAAACGCTCGAGGCGACGATTATTTCGCGGTCTAAACGAAGTTTGGAAGTTGCAGTTCCGCTCTCGAGCGCCGCATACCATGTACTCGACGCGTTGATGGAACAGAACACTTCAGTTGATGTCTACCGTGGCACGAGCGTTATCTCGTATGAACGTGCAGTAGCCGCATTGCAACAAATCTCAAATCCTGCGAACCAAGTTACGCAAATCACACGTATCCTCGCACTCTCGCACGCTTCGAGGAACATCGTTGATGAACAGTTCAATAAGCGTTCATTCGACCCCATCCCCGACCTTATGCGCGAGGGTCGCGCCGGTGGGGAATGGGAAGAACGTGCACGAGAAAGTGTTCGAACGAAGGCGACACCCTGGGTCCCATCCCCCTTGTTGAACCCCGCACAAATTAGAGCCGTCCGTGCCACTTTATCACGTACCGTTTCACTTGTGCAGGGGCCGCCGGGAACTGGGAAGACCACGACTGCGGGTCATATTGTTATTGCAGCTCTCAAAGAACGACGAGGGCCCGTACTTGCAGCTGCGGCTAGTAACACTGCTGCAGATGCATTACTGGCGGCTATTCTACGTATTGGAGGTCGAAAAACGCGTGTGGTACGGGTAGGTCGACTCGGTGCTGTGGTATCTTCGCTTTGGGAGCACACTCTCGATGCCGCGGTGGAGCGAGACCCTGCAGTATCACGTTTACTGCGCCAAGGTGATGGTGCTGCGTTGGCAGCGGCGGAAAAGGCAGCTGCTCATCGAGTGGTGAAGAACGCGGACGTGGTGGTTTGTACCTGCATTGGAGCGGGCCGCGAAGTGATGGCGAACTTGAATTTTCCCTTTGTTCTAGTAGATGAGGCGACCCAAGCAACGGAACCAGCGGTTCAAGTTGCTCTTTTGCATGGAGCGCGACAACTGGTTTTGACTGGAGATCACCACCAGTTGAACCCCACTGTGATTTCTGATGCGCGCGAACTCGGTGTCAGTTTATTCCGTAGGCTGTGGGACGCTGGAATTGAGTCGTTCCTTCTGGACACCCAATATCGAATGCATCCTGCCATTTCAGCCTTTCCTGGACGCCGCTTCTACAATTCTCGCATTCGGGATGCTGTCACAGAGGTTGAGCGCCCCCTTCCTCCTGGTATCGTAGGTACTCGACTGGATATCGGTGCGCAAACATTATTTATTGATGTCGCTGGTGAGGAGGTACGTGGTGTGGACCGTGATGCAGATGGTTTGCTAATGGGATTCTCGTATAGCAACGAGGCGGAAGCGAGCGTTGTTGTTCAGTTGCTTCGTATTTTGTGTTGCACTGATGGATTCCGACCTGAATCTGTGGGGGTAATATCGCCTTACTCAGCCCAACCACGAATGATTCGACGGTTAGTGAAAGATAAACTGGTCGAGGTCAAAACTGTCGACGGGTTCCAAGGAAGAGAGAAGGAAGTAATCGTTATGACCACGGTGAGATGTAACGAAAATAGGGAGGTTGGATTTTTGTCTGATTGGAAAAGGCTCAACGTAGCGCTAACCCGTGCTCGCACCTTATTAATCGTCGTTGGGTCTCAAAGAACGTTGGGATGTGATGAGAACTGGCGTTCGTGGCTACAGTTCATTTCTCGAACGAAAGGAGTTTTGGAGTTTCCACCGATTGCGGAAGAGACATAAGAGGATAAATGTTCCATTAAGAAGAAGCGAGACCGGACTACTCAACTCATTTGTGCACAACCATCACCTCCTTCGCTGTCGGGTCTATTGCCGTAGTTTATGCCAGGGTCCAAGTCCTCGGTACCGCGCTTGATGGGGAACAAATCTGAGAAAGTGTGTTGAGAGAGTACATGCCAAACCCGTCGGTGGTGGCGACAATCATGACTGCTAATTGTGTGAACAGACTGCTTATACAAATGCGGAACATGCGAGCGCCTGTCGGACCTGTTGCAACGGACAGCTAGAAAACTTTTTGCGACACGCCATAAGTAGTGTTGAGGGGGGCATCGAGGAAAGCGACCGAAAGTGGTAATACGGAGGACATTTTTGTACAGCGAGCAGAAATGATGCAGTAAGTATCAGTGGTCTACCACTGCCGGTGAAGACCCCCAGGACAATACTTCCTGCTGCACATGCCAGTACGAAGTCGCTAGATTATCCAGTGGCGATGGTTTCTCACTTGATGCAACGGTTTCTTAGTCTTGCTGCACGCTCGCCTAGCTATACGGCACCCAAATTCGCTGCAATGGATCAGTAGTAGTGTACAGTACAGTACTTTCACATTTGGCGAGGAAAGTTCTCACTCTGCAATCCAAACTCGAAAACGTTAGGCCACAACAATAATT
>JAAUYH010103769.1_pt1 | contig 11348 bp, 11 predicted proteins | sample 7278061 | NCBI WGS metagenome assembly JAAUYH01 (sample SAMN14350203, study PRJNA611818) | marine sediment metagenome | isolation source: surface marine sediment (0.6m) | place: French Polynesia: Moorea | collected 2018-08 | reverse complement strand
CAATGGAAAAGAAATTGCTGATTCATTAGTTGCGGAACTTCATAGAATTCGCCACATTCACACTTTATTAACTGATAATGATACTCAGGAACAAAATATTCTTACTCAATCTTTCGCTCCTGTATCTATTCAGGAGAATCTAGCAAATAATCTCATCGAGATTGGCACAGTTGGGATAGGGGAAACAAGATTATCGATTGGACGAATAATTTTGATTCTCAAGCGGAGATGGCCTTTTGGAGGGATAAACAGAATAATCACTGGAAGCGTGCAAGTTTACGCTTCGGTAACTCGTTTAGTAGTGCAATTAGACTATCAAGATTTATCTGGCTCTTGGGAAGTTACTCGTTCAAATATGCCAGTTGGATTGATGCCTAACATGATAGAAGAGTTAGCCTACAAAGTTTCTATGTATCTGTCCCCAAATATCTCAGCTCAGAAATGGAAGACATTTAAATATTTTACTGAAGCAATTGCTTCGTATTATCAATATAAAACAACTGGTAACTTAGAATATCTTGAAAAAACTCGAAAAAATTGTGATATGGCAATCAAGTCTGAAAGGGACTATAAAAATATCGCCAATTTATATTACAAAATAGGAACTAACTATTATGAAAAAGGTCATTTGTGTGAGGCAGAGAAAGTTTTGAACTTGGCTTTAGAACTCAAGCCAAATAGTTCGTATTTCTATAATGGACTAGGCAATATATATGCGGCACAGATAAAATTAGAAGAGGCTCTTAATTACTATAATATTGCTCTAAAATTTAACGATAAATTTTCTTATTCTGTCAATGGATTGGGAAATATATATTATTTTCGAGGAAATTATAAAGATGCAGTGAAACAGTACAAACGAGCTTCTAAACTCAAGCCTAAATTATGGAAAACCTATTACAACCTCGGACTTGTGTATAGTACCCAGAAACGTTATGAGGATGCTATTCGAGAATTTAAATCTGCCATTAAACATGGTGCTAAATTTCCCTATCCACATAGTATTCTTGGTTGGACTTATCTTCTTCAAACTGTTGAGCAATATAGGTATCTCTGCAAAAAATTTAGTTAAAGCTAAAAATGAGTTAATCCTAGCAGGGTTTCAGAAGCAAACTAGAACAGATTCCAATTATTCTTATTCTTTGAATCTTGGGGTACTCATGCTCTATGAGGGTCAGCTGGAAAGAACCCTAGAATCATGGGAACAAGGCTTAAAAAAGTTGATCAATACTCAAGAATTGCCTTACAACAAACTAAATTATGCACTCTATAAATATGCATTCGAGGCAATTCAATTAAAACTAAAATGGAAACAGTATAAATCCCATGAAATTTCTCGGTACGTAATTACATTCCAAGTTAATAAAATTAGACATTCCATTACCGAGCTAAAAAAAATTCTAGCTCCTCCCAAACTTTTTGCGAAAGGATTAGTCGAAACAGCCCTAGAGGATGCAAGGATGCTATTAAACGTTCCACGTCCATATAGACCTATCCAAATCAAAAGTATTCTTAAAATTCTCAATGATGCGGTGAAAAAATCTGAGCCGTAATTGATTAGGGACAGAACATTTGCATAAGCTAAATTGCACCTAAAATCCCAACCAATAGACTCAAACTGATAAAAACCTTAACTGCGATCATTGTAAACCTTTACTCATTGATCAATACTGGTTATATAAATCAAGGGAAGATCATCAATGATCGCGTCTCTTAAATCAGAAATCAAGATTATTTATTCAACTCAAACGGTTTTTTGATTAACAAACTCGCGAATTCCCTCAACTTCCAATTCCCTAAAATAACCAGAACGTTTAATACCACCAAAAAGTAAACGAGGATCGGATTTGACTAAACTATTGATAAAAACAGCTCCAGCTTTGATCGCCGATTCAAGATCTTTAACCGTAAGAAAAATATTAAAATAAGACAAAATAGTCATCAAAATTGATGCGTTTAATGATGTATTTTTTAGCTTCATAATGAAAGAAAAAACTGTTCGTACTACCTTGTCTCTACCAGCAGAACTCCTAGCAGCTACAGACTTATTAGTGAAACAAGGCAAAATCAAAAGTCGCAATCAATTCATTGCCGAGGCAATTAGTAATGAACTTGCTGCTAGAGAAAAAACAGAAATAGATGCCGCTTTCTCAGAAATGGCAGCAGATCGAGAATACCAAGTAGAAGCTTTACAAATTGAAGCTGAGTTTGCCACTGCTAGCTGGGAAGCTTTGCAAGTAGGAGAGGCTAATGAATACAATAAGTATGGATTAATCAAGTCACCTAAATGAACTTTAATATTTATCTAGAAGACGAATTAGAAAGAGAGTTGCAAAATATTGTGCGACTTACAGGTAAATCTCGTAATGCTTTAATTAAAGAAGCTATCCAACGTATGATTTCTGAGCATCACAAATCTCAATGGTCACAAAAAATATTGGATTTTCAAGGCTTAGAAGATGGTATTAATTTTGAATCCTATCGCAATGAACTATTAGATCCAGAAGAAGTTAAGGTAATTTAGTGCAATTTTTACTTGATACCTGCACTATCAGTGATTTTGTTAAAGGAGATCCGGGAACTTTAACTGAGATAAAAAATCATCCTCCTCACGAATTAGCTATTTCCACTTTAACCATGATGGAAATTGAATATGGACTGATCTTAAATCTTGCCAAGGCAAAAAAATTAAGACCAATTTTTGTAGATTTTTTTAATTCGATATCAATTATTGCTTTTGACCAAGAATAAAGTGATTGCGCCGCTAAAATTCGGGCAGCTTTAAAACAAGCTGGAGCTCCTATAGTTTCATATGATTTGTTAATTGGTGCAACTGCTGTTTGTCACAATCTCACTTTGGTAACAGCTAACACTAGAGAATTTACCAAAATTGAAGGTTTAACCGTAGAAAATTGGCGATAAGCTTAGACGCATCTAAGTTGCATCTTTGATTAATAGGAGAAAGAACTTACCATCCTCTCTCTCCCTCTCTTGGTGCGCGTTCCTTAGCTGCTTACGAAGCAGCAGGGTCGCACCGCTGCTCCCCGCTCCCTGCTCCCATGCAGCCTAATCATAAAGTTCAATGCAAAAAAGCTTATTCAACCCAAACTGTTTTCTGATTAACAAACTCACGAATCCCCTCAACTCCCAATTCCCTACCATAACCAGAGCGTTTAATACCACCAAAAGGTAAACGAGGATCAGACTTGACTAAACTGTTAATAAATACAGCTCCAGCTTCGATCGCATTAATTAATTTTTGTTGTTCTTCCTTATCATTCGTCCAACCACTAGCACCTAAGCCAAAGGGTATATCATTGGCAATAGCGATCGCCTGGTCAAGATCTTTAACCGTAAATAGCATCGCTACAGGACCAAAAAATTCCTCCTTACTAGTGGGCGAAGTCAGATCGATATTGGTCAAAATGGTAGGAGGATAATAATTACCAGAGCGATCGCTGATAGCCTTGCCCCCGATTAAGACTTTAGCTCCTTGTTGAACAGCATTTTCTACTTGGGTTTCTAAATCGGTTAAAATTTGCTCGGTTGCCAAGGGTCCAATATCGGTATCTTCTGCCATCGGATCTCCGACTTTGAGTTCAGCGAATTTAGCGATTAATTTCTCAGTAAAGCGATCGCTGATACTTTCGGCAACGATAAATCTTTTAGCTGCAATACAGGATTGACCATTATTGAGCATTCTCGCTTGTACCCCTGTAGCCACAGCCTTATCAAGATCCGCAGTTTCGAGCACAATAAAGGGATCGCTCCCCCCCAATTCAAGAACAGTTTTTTTGATTTGACTTCCAGCAATTGAAGCTAAACTAGCTCCTGCGGGTTCACTTCCTGTAAGAGTGGCAGCTTTAACGCGATCATCTTTCATAATATCGGCAACTTGGCTGGCACTGATCAGTAAAGTTTGAAACGCACCTTCAGGAACTCCTGCCTCATGAATAATATCTGCGATCGCCAAGGCACATTGCGGGACATTAGAAGCATGTTTCAGCAGTCCCACATTTCCTGCCATTAGAGCTGGCGCAGCAAAGCGAAATACTTGCCAGAAGGGAAAATTCCAGGGCATGACGGCTAGAATAATTCCCAAAGGTTGATAGGATACATAGCTACTAGTAGCATCGGTTGTGATCGCTTTATCTGCCAAAAATTCGGGAGCTTTCTCGGCATAGAAACGACATACCCAAGCACATTTCTTGACTTCTGCGATCGCACTTTGGAGAGGTTTGCCCATTTCCAAGGTCATGATTTGGGCAAACTTCTCTTGATCTCGCTCTAAAATAGCTGCAGCATTATTTAACCATTGACTTCTCTGAGCAAAACTTGTCTGGCGATATTTCTCATAAGTGGAATCAGCCAAAGCCAGTTTAAGTTCAATTTCTTCGGTGGTTAAAGCGGTAAAAGTTGTTATCGTTTCACCTGTAGCTGGATTAATTGTTGCGATCGCCATTTTTCCCTCCCTCCTGTATAGATGGATATTTTCGGAGAGTTGTCTCTCTATATCTTTAGGGTATACGCGATCGCTTTTACGGGAGATAATTCTTATAAAAAATATAAGATTTCACGACTTCATACTCAGAAGTCAGAGACCAAAATAATTTTTTATTTTTAATTGTTAATTATCGCTTAAACGATAGTTTTGAGTGATGCCGAAAGTTGATTGAATCATAATTTTAAAAATACTAGCTATACTCAGGTAGAGAAAAGATGTATTTTTGGTACTCGATATATATTTGAAATTATTAATACTATTTAATTGATTTTTATTGACCTGATTGTATGGATAAAATAAGCACAGATGTTTTAATTGTTGGTGGTGGTACAGGAGGAGTAGCAGCGGCAATTCAAGCTGCTCGTTATGGGGTTAAGACCATTTTAGCCACAGAATTTTCTTGGTTGGGAGGAATGCTTACTTCTGGAGGAGTTTGTGCCCCAGATGGTAATGAATTAGCCTCCTGGCAAACAGGTTTATGGGGAGCATATTTAAGAGAATTACAACGACGACAAGTCAGCGGTTTAGATAATGCGTGGGTTAGTTTATTCACTTATCATCCTGCTGTTGGCGCCGCGATTTTTGCTGATTGGATTAAAGAATTAGATAATTTACATGTCATTAAGATTGGTAAACCTTTATCTGTAGTTAAACATGGCGATCTGATTACTGGAGTAGTATTTGCTAATCTAATAGTAGAAGCAACTATTACTATCGACGCTACAGAATTGGGAGATTTACTGGCAATAGCAGAAATTCCTCATCGTTGGGGTTGGGAATTACAATCAGAATTTAACGAAGCTAGCGCACCTATTGCTCATAATGAATTAACAGATAAATATACTGTACAAGCACCAACTTGGGTATTTTTGCTTCAAGACTATGGCGATCAACTAACTCGAACTAAATCCATCTCCCCATCTCCCCATATTCCCCCATCTCTTCCTTCTTTTAACAATACTTGGAATAATTATGGTGCTGAAAAATTTCTCAACTATGGACGACTGACTGATAATTTATACATGATTAATTGGCCGATTACAGGTAATGATTATGGAGTAGGGTTAAATCGTTTAACAGAATCAGAAACTGCAACTGATGAATTTTTAATAGAAGCTTATTGCCATAGCTATAAATATGCTGAGTATTTGCAAGCAGAATTAGGCACAAATTATGGGTTAGCTACGGATATTTTTCCCCACCAAGAAAATAAGATCTTGCAGAACTCAGAATTCAAAATTGATAATTCCTTTGCTTTACATCCTTACTATCGAGAAAGCAGAAGAGTTCGGGGAAAAACTACCATTACCGAACATGATATCTTGCCACTAAGTAATGGCTGTGTTGCTGCTTTACCAGTAAATGAAAAAGGAGCAGTAAATGCGATCGCGATCGGTAATTACCCTAATGATCATCATTATCCAGGAGTTGATTTTCCATTGCAACCTAAATCTATAAAATGGGGAGGAAGATGGACAGGCACACCTTTTAGTATTCCCTATGACGCAATTGTCCCAGAATCTACTGATGGCTTATTGGTTTGTGAAAAAAATATTTCTGTGTCCCATATTGCTAATGGAAGTACTCGGTTACAACCTATTGTGATGAATATTGGACAAGCTGCGGGTATGGCTGCGAAGCTATGTATTGAGTATAATTGTCAGCCTAGAGAATTAGAAGTTAGAAATATTCAAGAGGCTTTATTACAAGATAAATTCGCCCCATCAGCAGTTATTCCGTTATTTAATTTATCCCCTAAAAATCCTCAATGGTTGTACTGGCAAAGATATTATTTAGATCATCCTGAAAATTATCCTATCGATGGTAACTATCCTCAAAAAAATTTTGATAATTATCTTGTAACAATGGGAAATTATTATCGTGGTGTTTTCCATCATCATGGAAAACAAGACTATAGATTTACTATCAAAGAGCCGCAAAATATCAAACAAAAGACTTGGCAATTAATTACTATTTATCCTCAGATTAATCAGCAGCTATTAAATTTAAAAAATGGATTAGAAATTGATATTATCGGAAGATTAAACTTTGCTGGTAATTGGTTAATTATTGAAAAATTATTGTAAAGAGCAGGTAATGGGTAATAGGTAAAAAAATTTAGGATGTGCAATTAATTATTTTCTTGTCTCCTTTTCAACTCCTATTAAGGCTAAATTTGTCAAGACAACTTAAGATAAGTTAACTAAGGATTTTTCTGCCACAACTTTTATAAACTTCCCAAACATAGGATAATTAAGGGATTGCTTACTATTATGTATCCCTCAAGAAACCTATTTTTAACAAAAAGCTTTTAGCTACTTGTCCTCGAATGGGGATTAGCTTTAAGCTTAGAGCTTAGAACTATTTATCGCAAAGCGAGTTTTAAAGAAGAGATACACACACAAGATTTATAGATATAAGGAGCAACTATTGGTTACTACAACTTCCTTTAACACCACTAAATCCGAAGAGATTTTCACTGCTGCACAGAAACTAATGCCAGGAGGCGTTAGTTCCCCAGTCAGAGCCTTCAAATCTGTAGGAGGACAACCGATTGTTTTTGACCGTGTGCAAGGCGCTTATGCTTGGGATGTCGACGGCAACAAATATATTGACTATATAGGCACTTGGGGTCCTGCAATTTGTGGACATGCTCATCCTGAAGTCATTCAAGCTTTACAAGAAGCTTTAGTAAAAGGAACTAGTTTTGGTGCGCCTTGCGTTCTGGAAAATGTTTTAGCAGAAATGGTAATCGAAGCCGTACCCAGTATTGATATGGTACGCTTTGTCAACTCTGGAACCGAAGCCTGTATGTCCGTACTTCGTTTAATGCGTGCCTTTACTGGTAGAGAGAAGATTATCAAATTTGAAGGCTGTTATCACGGACATGCTGATATGTTCTTGGTTAAAGCAGGTTCTGGAGTAGCAACTCTTGGTTTACCCGATTCTCCTGGTGTTCCTAAATCCACTACGAAAGCTACCCTGACTGCTCCTTACAATGATCTAGAAGCAGTCAAAGCACTATTTGCAGAAAATCCCGATTCAATCGCTGGAGTTATTCTAGAACCTGTGGTTGGGAACTCTGGGTTTGTTCCTCCCGAAGCCGGTTTTCTCGAAGGTTTGCGAGAAATTACTCAAGAAAATGGTGCTTTACTAGTATTCGATGAAGTGATGACAGGTTTCCGCATTGCTTACGGTGGTGCACAAGCTAAATTTGGCATAACTCCTGACTTGACTACTTTAGGTAAAATTATTGGTGGTGGTTTACCTGTAGGCGCTTACGGTGGACGAGCTGATATTATGGCAATGGTCGCTCCAGCAGGACCTATGTATCAAGCAGGAACATTATCAGGAAATCCTTTAGCAATGACTGCGGGGATTAAAACTTTAGAATTACTGAAAAAACCTGGTACTTATGACCAATTAGACCGTATTACTAAGAAATTAGCTAACCGAATGCTCGATATTGCCCAAGAAGCAGGACATGATGTAGTAGGTGGTCAAATTAGTGCCATGTTCGGGATGTTCTTTACCGATAGTCCTGTTCATAACTACGATGATGCGAAAAAATCTGATCTCCAGAAATTTTCTCGTTTCCATCGCGGTATGCTTGAGAGAGGAATTTATCTAGCACCTTCCCAATTTGAAGCGGGGTTCACTTCTCTGGCTCATACTGAAGAAGATATTGAGCAAACTTTGGCAGCAGCCAAAGAAGTATTGTCCGAAATCTAACTCAATATCCATCAATATTAAAATCAAAAAACCATAATAGCAGGGTAGATATTTTCTTCCTGCTATTTTTTATTCATTGATTGAGCATCTGAAGCAAATTACTTCTTCAATCTTAAACAGGCAATCTGACGTTGACTCAAGTTGGGGGTAATACATTGCCATTCTTCTGGAGTAAGTTTAAATTCACTCAAAGTAATCTTGGGAATTCTAGAGGTGTAGCCAAAAGTAATTGAATAGCGGTTGCGCTTGGCTGGTTTGGCACGATGAAAAACATTGCAAGGATCAGTAATAACTATATTTCCTGCTTTGGCGGCACAAGTTTTCCATTGTTGTGGTGATATGATTTTGGAGATCGCTTCATCACTGACAAATCCCGATGTATAGCCGAGAGAGTCTCGTATTTTCTGTGTTAAAAATCGGGGTATATATTCAAAAGGACCACCAGTTTTCCCTACATTATTGAGATACATAATAACTTTAATCATTCGATCATCATCGATATCTAAATGCCATTGTCTAGCATCGGTTAAAGGAGCATCAGCAATATCTCTACGGAGATCGACGCCATGAAAAAGCAGAGGTAAACCAATGTAATTTTCCACAATATCTAGTAATCGCTCACCTAGTCCCCAGAATAGTATTTCAGCATGGGAGAATTTGCGTAATGATGGGATACCCACCCGCCAATTTGTTAAATGAGACAGGGTATAAAGATGAGGATGTAGCGTGATTAATTCTTTGATCAGTCTCTTAGTATAAGGTAATTTTAATTCTGCCAAAGAAGTTATATAGACTCCCTCACGCTCAAGAGTTGCCACAATATCTCGATCTTGAGGAGTTAGTTGGGGCAAGGATTGACGATATTTTTCTCGTTTTAAATTGCGATCTCTTAAAGAAGGTAAATCAAAAGTTTGATGAGCAATTTTCTGGATCTTATAAGTAGCTAGTTTAGCTTTGCGCTTGATTTTTCGTAGATTAGTGGTGAGCAGGTTATGATTTTGCACCGCACTTTCGATGGTGGCTTTGAGATCGTCAACATTATAAGGCTTGACAATATAACCACTCGGTTTAGTTTCTCTAGCACGTTTCAGAGTAGCGCGATCGCTTAAAGAAGTAAGATAAATAAGAGGAATATTGTAATTAGCTTTAATCTGTTTACTAATGGTAATACCGTCCATCTCACCTTTGAGCACGATATCCATTAGGACTAAATCGATTTTAGTTGCGGCTATTTGTTGAATTGCTTGGCGTCCCGAATCAACTACGCCAACTATCCGATAACCAGCTTGTTGTAAATCCTGCGCTAAAATCTTGGCGGTAATTGGTTCATCTTCAACAATAAGAATGTTAATTGATCGCATCAAACTTTCGTCTATCAACTTAAAGTGAAGTTAATGTAGAAGGGACTGGATTATTTCTCTCTAATCCCTGGTCCCTAATCACCTTCATGGCCCACTGATTAGTTTGGTAACCAAGACAAAGAACTAGTAATTGATTCTTGATCAAAAGGAGAAAAAGCTCTGGTTTCTTCCTCTTCAGTGTCACCAATGACTTTAGTTACTTCTATTCCATCCTGTTCCAAAATTACTGTAGGTGTAGGAAAGCCTGGTTCAATTCTTTTTACCAATACTTGTCCATTGGAAATATACTGTCCTATTTCTACATAACGAGCAGAAGTTTCTTCTGGGGCTCGAACAATTAGCTTAATGCGATCGCCTAATTCGATTAATCCAGTAATAAGAACATTTTCTGCTAAGTTAGCTGTAGGGATTACTTCTCCAGTTTCTATGGTTGGAACGCTAGAAATATCTTCTCGTGTTTTGATTCGGGGATTTCGTTTTCTTCTTCCTTTCTTATCAATTTCTATGCCAGGTTGTATCGCTACTACCGCAAAAGGATCTTGTCTTCCTCTGATGCTACTTCTAATTCTAATGTCTGGTTTAGTCGCAGGAATTAGTCCCGCTACATTCTCTTCTCTATTTGTTCCCTCAAACTCCTCTGCTTTGAGAGTTGATGGTTCTTTTTTTACTGACTTTTGGTTTTCATCTGCTTGTTTTGTATCTTTTTTGCTATCTTCGACCACTGTTTCTACAGATTTCTTGGCAAATTTAGACATAAAAGAACAACTTTCGAGGGAGAAAGCTAAGATTCCTACTAATACTAAAAATGAAATTTTCCTCATACCAGTTTCACCAATAACAACTTCAAATTGCCCCTAAAAATTGTTCCGAGAAACAATTCCGACTCTAAGATAACAGTTGAATTAAAAAACTGGTATAGGTAATATTTACGAAGTCATTAATCAAAGTTTATGTTACTAATCCTGTTCCATAGATTCTTGTAGAATATTCAGCCCTTTTTTGATTTGACGGGATACAGTAATAACACTTATTCCTAGTCTACTCGCTGTCTCTTTTTGAGTTAAGTCTTGTAAAAAAACAAATTCCAAGATATTTCTAGTACGATCTTCTAATTTAGATAAAGCTTGTTGCAGACGAATTCGATCTTCATGAACTAATTGAAAACTACGATGCTTAGGATCAGCAAGCAAATCGCATAAACTTGTTTGACTATCGCTGTCATAACTGATCGATATATCCAAGCTCAAAGGTTTTCTATTTTGATAAGCTAGCTTGATATCTTGCCATTCTTTGGGGGAAACTTCTAAATACTGAGCAATTTCAGAATCTGTAGGTTGACGATTATAATCTTTGCGGAAATTATTGATGAAGGTAACAGATTGCTGTTTTTGTTCTAACCAGCGTCGAGGAATACGAACAGTAGAACTTTTATCTCTTAAATAATGCTGAATTTCTCCTCTCACATAAGGCATTGCAAAAGAGCTAAAAGCGTTACCTTTACTAATATTAAATCTTTCAATTGCTCTAATTAAACCGATAAAACCTACTTGAAGTAAGTCTTCATAGCTTTCATTGCATTTATGCACCCAGTGATTGGCTTCCTTTTTTACTAAGCCAAAATTTAATTCGACAATTTTATTCCGTAAATCTGTAGTTGGATGTGCTTGATACTCTTGAAATAACTTTAAGCTATCTACTTTAATATTTTTAGTTAGGCAAGTTGTCATTTATATAATCCCTATTTTGTGGAT